>Ga0100391_1000694_pt1 | contig 38536 bp, 29 predicted proteins | sample CryGeymeta201515_FD_81541 | JGI IMG/M metagenome (GOLD analysis project Ga0100391, IMG submission 81541) | Groundwater microbial communities from Crystal Geyser aquifers in Utah, USA - Crystal Geyser metaG 2015-15 | ecosystem: Environmental > Aquatic > Deep subsurface > Groundwater | place: USA... | reverse complement strand
CCTTTTCTTTGGTGGAATTGAGATCATATCCTTCTTATTCATTGGTTTGTTTTTTTTGAATTATTGCATTTGGATGTTTCTTTACTATTTTCTATATTATTTTTTTTTTTTTTTTTTTTTGAAACTTTGTTTTTTTTTTGATTTAGTTGTGCATTGACTTTTTCTTGTCCATAAAACAAAACACATTTTATAGGTTTCCTTGTATTTTTTAAACAAAACAAAAAAGATTGTTCCTTGAAAAAAATAAAACTTGAAAAATGGAAAACAATTTACAAGACAAAATCAAAAAAATGATATCTGAAATAAATTCTCAGGTTGGTGTGTTGAAGGATCAATTTTCACAACAAATCAACACGAGCGAAATAATGAAACCGATAAAACCAGACAATTTTGATCTGGGATTTGAAAAACCAAAAACCAAAAACACTCCTCCAAACACCAAAAGCAACCAAACAATCATAAGCATCTTAAACAGTGAGGAAATCACAAAGATAAACAACATGTTTCAAAAGAACGTGATTGAAAGAATTTCATCGAAGGGTGATCATGGCGATTTGGCCTGTGTTTCGATAATAGAGGGAAACGTTGACTATTATCAGAAAATGATTGATTTGTTTGAGAATTTGAAGAGCATGATCGATGAACACATCCAATCCATAAACAGGTTGCAACAATCAAATTCTCTGGAATTGTCCGATACGGCATTGAAAGAGATTGAAAATGTGAAGCGCGTGAAAAGTTTATTGAACTCGAATATCAATGCTGTGTTGATATCGTTGACAGATTTTGAAAACAAGATAAAACAATTGAAACAAGAATATCGCTCCAAAAACAAGACAAACAAAAAGTGCTCGTTCACTGTTACAAACAAAATCTACAACGAAATGCTTTCCGATTTGAATATCATATACAAAAACATTGACATTTTTGTTGTGTTGCAGAAAAAGTGTTTAAATAATCCGATTTTAATTTTTGAAAACGAAGAAACCCCATTGGAAGACATGAAAGACTCGAAGCGCGACGATAAATACATATATTCGGGTATAAAAGATTTTAAATCACTTTTTCAAAAATACATGGAAAAAAACATGTTCAATGTTTCAATCATTCCCGATGAATAACCAAAATAAACAGTCGGTGTTGTTATTTTTTTTGTATGGCGACCATTTTAAAACGACTTTACACATCGAGCGATTAATTTGAAAAAAAAATAATTTGTATTGCATGTGTTCCATTATTTTTTTTTATTTCGACATAAATAAACACAAAAAAATAAAATACACCCGATCAAGTTTTTTTTTGTGAACTCATAGACAAAAAAGGAAAACTACTCGCATTTTGGTTATACAAACTATTTTTTTTTGTCGCAACAAATCATGAATCAAACATATTCAAACTCGATTGTCAAAAATGATTTTGACATGGCATACTTTGAAAAAATCACATCAATCAATACAAACACTCGAACACTATTGGAAGACATCTTTTTAGACCCCAAAATAAGAATATCCGATTATGATGATGCGGTGCACCAGTTCTTTTTCTTCAATTACAAGAGTCGACACGTGGAGAAAAAACAAGACACCGAAAATCAACTCTTAAATACACAAGAAAACGTATATCAAGCAGTCAATTTGGAAACGTATGAAGAACAAAAAGATGCTCAGATATCGTCTTCTGTAAGTTCAGATGATGTGTTCTCCATCAAGAAAATACTGAACGAACTGATTGAACTAAACACCAAGACACAATTGAACAAGGGAGCAGAAACTGAATCATTTCAACGTTTCGATATGTTCACGAAAATATGTGTGTTCAATGCGCTAAAAATTGTGAACGACTTCCAGATTATAAATCCTGATGTTTACGGACTCGTTTTCAATTTGATCAACAACATGATAAGTAGAAGATGCAGCATCATATTAGACGAATCTGTGGGACTCATTTTAAAAATGTTCATCTCCTATTTCATATACTACAACATTGACAATGCAAAGGACTTTCTAGTTGGTGTCAAAGATTCACAGGACGTTTACAAATTTTTGGGAATGTGCTTCATGGCAAAAAACATACACAAGAAGTTTGATTCTTTGTTTAGATTGGATGAAACACAGTCAAAGAAGGAATCAGACAGAAACATCGACCTCAAGCAGCGATTACGTTTAATGAAACAATATGATTGCATGTTGCCAAACAAGCTGATTCTCGATTATACAGGACTGATCACTGTGATCAATGATTTGTGCGATCTCAAGAAGATTGAGGGGTATAGCGCACAGGAGGGGTTGAACTCGGCAATGTTTTTCGTAAAGCAAAATTTCGTGAAATGTTTGAAAGCAATGGACAAAATCGACGTAATGTTCATGTATAGAATGATTTTCAACATCACGGTGGCACATTACAAAAAACTCAAGCCACAAGAAACTCTGAGAAATCAAATCAATGACTACTTTCAAAGTTTTGTCATTTATTTCAACAGTTTAGACGTCAACGAGGTGCACAAATTATCCGTTTGCTTTTGGGTATCGGGAATGCCATTGGACTTTGTGTTTGTTGTCTCCGAAGTGGACAGACAAATGAAACAAAAGAATGGAACAGAGGAGCCAGTCGAGTTGGATGCAAGACACATATATCTCGATGAAATGTTTCAATCCAGAAGTGAATTGACCAAATACAAAAAAGAACTGGTCAGCAAGAGAAGTATTGCAATTGAGATTACAAAGTTTTCTCATTTGTCCGAGGAAATAAAAAATAGAGATGGTTCCAAGAGGTTCGGACTCAATTCCGATCTTCTAGTAACATGCATCAACAAAAAGTTCAATGACAAGATGCTCAATAGAACGTGCAAGGCGTATGCTGTGTTGTACATGAAGAATCAAATGCAAAAGAAGAATAAGCATGTACAGTTTCTCTCTTTTGCAGTGAGAAGTTTTGAGCATCTCGTTGAAATGAACAACAAATCTGTAGAATCCAAGAAGATTGATTATTCCCATTTGGAAAATGTGAATCTTCTTTTCAATTTGATCAAAACACAAAGTGGATACATCGAACAAACATACACCAAACAAGTAGAATCGATCAATCAAAAAGCAGCTGAAGTTCTCCCATTGTCGTTCACGATGGCTCTCGTTCAACAAATTGAAAACAGTACCCAAACAAAATACAACATCGCATCTACATCATCGTCGAGCGTAACAAACATGGCACAAAAGGAGAACATATGCGACAAGTATATTTTAAAGTTCAAATCTGCAAACAAAGATAGCGATCGTTTGAAAAACACCCAGCTCATAGGAATATCAAACACAGACATGGAATCATTGTTAAAGGAAATTAGAAAGACCATCGAAGTAAGTGATGAAACATTCAACACTGTGTATCATCTCATGCGTTACAAGTACATTGTCGATGATTTGATTGTTTCGACCGAGAAGCTCGATGAAATGTACGGCACAAATCAAGGTATTTCTTCTTTGAAGGAGTCTGTCTTTGTTCTCTTGGATAGAATGTCTTCGCAATGTGAAAAAACGTTCCAGGAATGTATCTCTAAATTTTTGCAAAATCACGCACAGGGATTATACCCCGAAGATGTACTCACAAAAGTGTCAAAAGATTTGAAAACAATGATGATTTCCGACATGAACGAAACAGTGAGCAATTTCTTGTCCGATTCAAAACAGTCTGATGAACCCGAATATGCGTTCGACGTGGACGACGATTATGTGTTTCAAAAAGTTGAACACGAAAGTGAAAAAGATCAAACCAAGCATATTGAAAGCATGTACAAGAAGATTTCTCAGAGCGATGATATCAAATTGATTGACAAGTTGAACACCAAAATCAAAGAAAACATCAATGGTTCCAACATTTCATCGGAAAAGAAACAGAAGATTGATGAATTATTGAAAAGCGTATTGGAAAAGACAAAACAAGAATCTTCCAATAAAAAAATAAGCAGCATCAAAAAGATTGTGGAAAACATAATTGTAGGTTCAGGGGAACCTATATTGATGGACATTGAAGAAATAAAAGAAATGGTAAAGAGCGACAAGCAGGACGCGGTCATCGAAGAAACAATCCGACAAAACCCCGATGCAGAAGATGAAGATATTGCATTGAAATCTATAGAAAATGTTACAAACAAGGCATTCAGAGAATCTGCATCCAAATTGAAAAAAATAGAGTCCCAACAAAAAAGCATGAAACTCCAACAGAGCAGTCAAAAGACGAACAGCATGACCAAGAAAGACATTGAACTTGCGAACGATATCATTGAAAAGAGTTTGAGTGATGTAAAATCTGCAAAAATCAATTCAGAAAAACAAAAAGAAAACATCATTGATCTCCAAGTAGAAAAGTCAAAGACTGGGCTCTTTTCTTCCTTTTTGAAATCCGACAACAATGACACCATATCAAGCATTTCCAAACCATCCAGTAGTAAGACTGCTTTTATGGATGATTCATCTGATTCCGAGGATGAAAATGAATCCATGCAATTGAACTCCAATGATATGAAAGCTTTGATGGATAGTGCTTCAAGTAAAATAACCCAAAACGAGTACACTGAAGACGATAGCGATGATGATGAACAAAAAATAGATGACGTTGAAACAGATGATGATGAGTCAGAAAAATCTGACGAAGATAGCGAAAACGAACAGGTCGAAAATGAAACAAGCGACGAAGATTCCTCTGATGATGAAGTTACGTACTCATCCAATAAAAAATCAAGCGCAAAGCAAAAGCAATCACTTTTTGATCTTCTCAGTCAATCTATGCCTTTAGTGAACGCGAGCTCCAACAAAAAGTCGTCGCCGCTCAAAAAATTGTCTTCTCAAAAAACAGAAGTTGATCTCAAAAAGAAATCATCCTCTGTTAAAAAGGCAAAAACAAGCCAATTGAAAAAGTCTTCAAACAAGAAAAAATCTTCTTCGAAAAAGGCAAGTTCAGCAATCGTTCCAGCTGCTGCTACTTCACAGAATCTAATAGATTTTTCATAATAAATTTATTTTTTTAAACATTTTTCAAAGAATATTTTTTTGTTGTGTGATTATTGACACAACCCATCAAGTGGTATGACATAACGATTTTCTTTTGCTTTGTCAACTTTTATAATGTGCATTTCATTCGATATGAGTTGAGAGGGAAGCGATTGTTTGCATTGGTTTCCCATTAAATATGTTTTTTGGTAGAACGAATCCCCGTGAGTCCATTTGCAATTTTCCATCTTATTGTTCAAACAGTAGCGTGATGGATATGCCAATTCGTCGTTCCCCTGACAACCGAGTATTGCCCTGAAATACTTTACAAATTTCAAGTTTGAATATTGCGGGTTCTCTAAAATAGAAGCTAATTTCTTGTCTGCTGAAAACGTTATTCTTCTACAAATGAATAACAAATCGGACTGGTATGAAATCATCCGACCAGTCATTTGCATAACCTCTTCATCGTAGTACTCGTTGTTCTCTGTTTTGACATACGATCTTCCGAAATCGATAATATGGAACAAGAAGCCATTAGTTTGAATCTCGTATATTGAAGAGTGTGTTTTTGAATATTTGTAGTACAAATTCTGATTTTTGTCAATCTTTTCAAACAAAACATTTCCAGGATGCAAATCAAAATGAACAAAGTTAAACGATTTTTGTGCAAGATACAACCCGAAAGTCAATTGCTCCAACATGGAAGAATAAAACAGCTCTCTCATTGCGACAGATTCTTCATCGTCCTTCTTTGAAAACTTGTATATCTCTTCGACAATGTCTTTACCAACGTCTTCTTGAACCGATATGACACATGGGAGTTCTACATTTTTGACGACAACGTTTGATAGCGAAGCGAAATAAAAGTATGGAAACAATGGACAAATGAAGTTCATTAAATTTATGATGCTGGAGATGAACACTTCGTTGAAATCTTCTTGGTGAGCATCATAAAAAATGGACGATAATTTTTTCATTTGGCTCTTGTTCAATTTTTTATTTTTCAACACACTCATGATTAGTGGTATCTTGTAGAGATTGGTTTGCGGTTCAATGATTTTGTATTTTAATATCAACTGTTTGTCTTGATTTTTTATTTTTATTTTTGTCACACCCTTTCCCGAATTCAAATTAATGTCAATCAATTTCTCGCTCTGAGAAATCAAGTCGCTTATTCTCTTTTGAACATCGAGAATGAATCCGTTCACTTCAAACCTTGAAGTTCTGTTGTTCAGCGAAAAGTCGCTGTAATTGATTTTGTAGTTTTGTTTTTTCAGTTTCAAACGCTGATTCAACATTTTAGGGATGTTTACGGATGAAACAGCATTGTATATGAATTCCATGTATTTTTTGTCTTGCATGAATTTTTCAAAACTTTCGTATGATTCTGGTTCCACATTTTGTGGTATTCTTTTGTAGAGTTTGTAGTTTATCATGAAAAAGGAAAATATTCTTTCAATCTGTTTTTTGAACAATGGATCATGGAACAACATTTTTTTGAATTCGTTGTCGTTTTTGATTTTGCATCCATCTTGATTTTTTTTAATTGGGGCGATCATTTTAAAAAATTATAATGAAATGTCATGCGAATGTGTTTTTATTTTTATTTTTGCACTTTACAAAAAATAACTCCAAAAACATTGATTTATTTGGTTTCATGTTTGATCAATAAAACATTTTTGAATTTTGATTTCAAATGCCCCCTTTCTTCTTTGGTCAACGATTCAGCCTCATAAACGATCAAGCAATCAACTCCATTCAACAGGTCATCTGGGAGATCGTCTTGGTTGAAATCAATAAATTTTGTGTTCGGGTTCTCCAATATTTTTGTAGTACACAACGTCAAAAAATTGTTTTTAAAACATTCGCTCAAATTCTTTTTTGACTTTGCCACTTCAAACTTGAAAAACGAGGAAAACAACATTTTCTTGTTATCTTTTAGCAGACCCATTTGGGATAATCCACTGACGTCTTGTTCGTTGATTTTTAAGTGTGATACGAGTGTGGTCAGACTGATTTTGTTTTTGGTCATGACAAGTATTTTCCTAGGGTTCGTCATTGAAATCAAATTAAAAATCAGGACTGTGCACAAATCGACATTGTGTGTTTTTGTTTTTGGTTTCGGCAGTTTAATTTTGTCGTTGATTTTCTGGTTCAATGAATTGGAAACGATGAACTCGTGCAATTTGTTCTTGTGCAAATCGGATAATGTCGTTGTATTGACATCGGTGACCAAACATTCTCTCATGAGAGATTTCATCATCGAAGATACATCGTTCGTTGTGTTGCCTTGTTGCTCGACTTGCATTTCATTATTTTGCGCTCCAATAAAATCCATATTTTTTTCTGTGTGTGTCTGATATGTATATGCTGTTTATATTTTTATAGTCCACAAATACAAATGAGCATTGAAAAAAAAAGATCAACGATTATATTTATTGAATCGATTGAATGCAACATTTAAACCTTCAACATTGTTTACAACATTTAAAATAAACAAAATTTTCAAAAAAAAAACAAAAAACAAAAAAAAATAATAACACATTAAGTCCCCATGATGCAATTCCTCGGTCTACACCACAGTTTACAGAGCGACGACTTGATGAATCGAAATTATGTCGACGTAAAGCATCAACTCGTTTTCAAGATGAAAAATGGTTGTAACAAATGGAAATCGATAAGCTCCGTTCATTTGTTCATATACAGAAAACACCCGTCTCATTCTATTATTTCATTCTTTCGTTCCATTCCAATGGTCAAAGAATACCAAATGGACAATTATTTTGTTTTGCATTCAGTGGAAAATAGCAAGTTGAACACAAATTCAGATTATTATTTCGAGTTGAGAATCAAATTTTTCAACGAGTCCGAATGCAAACTCACAAAAACAAGTTTGTCCCACAAGATGGAACTGCTCCTTCATTCAAACACGGGGTGTATGTTCATGTCATGCAACGGCAAAGAATCGAACAAGATACCAGAACACGAGCATCAATGGTCTTCCTACAACGCAAAAACAAAGTCGCAGGATCATGTGTTCTTGTTTGGAATGGGGGATCAAGTGTATTTGGACAATGTTCACCATAAGAGAGACATTTTTATGAATTACATTGAGTCTTTCTATGGAAATCATTCTTTCAACGAGAGACTGAATCGAAGTATTTGCATCATGTGTTGGGACGATCATGAGTATGACAATAGTTGGACTTATGATGAGTTCATCGCGGATCACAAAAACATAAACGCTTCGCACAATTTTCCAACGAAATTCAAGTACTGCTACAAGTATTACCATTTGTTTCAGAAATTCCAAATCAAAAACATACAACAAGACTTCAACCCGTTCGGAAGAGTAGGAGGACACAGATACTTGCTGATACAAGATACGCTATTTGTTCATTTGGACACGAGAAGTGAAAAATCACAAAAACACATGCTCCGCAAATGTACGTATGAATCATTGTTCATCACATTGGAAAAATACAAGAACCATTTCTCCAATGTTTGCATACTGATTGCGAGTCCCATAGGAATACCCAACATGGGAAGAGAATATCAATGGATACAGAGCACAGACAATTTTATCAAGGGTGTTCTTCGAAGGGAGAAACATATTTTCTCGTTTTTCAAAGATATGGACGATATGTGGTGGAACAAAAAATATGAAAACGAAACAAAAAATTTCATGAAAAAACTTTCAAAAACATTGAGAAACAAAAAAATAAACATTATCGCAGGAGATGTTCATTGTGGTATAGATTGTACCCAGAAAATAAACGGGGCATATATCAGACATTTGACAACATCTTCGGCATCGAATAGTCCCCTACCAGTTCTGTACTCTAGTTATCTGAACGCTAAAATGAAACACAGTAATAATTCGAACTGTCAGTTCATGTACAGAAGTATTGAGAAAAACAATCGCTTCATATGCACAAAAAATAATGTGCTTGTGTGGAACAAGGACACTAACAAGTTCAAGTTTGTTGTTTGTGAATAAATGTGAAAACTTAAATAAAAAACAACAATTATTTTGGAAAAAAAACAACAACAACATGAATCAAAAAAAACACTACTCTCAAGGGCACAGAACGGATTACAAATTCAAAAACAACGATTCAATAAAACAATTGAACGATGAGTACCCGTATATGAGTTTGTCTGAAGTGAAAAAATATTTGGCGGAAGCAGAACAAGAAGAAGTTTCAGTAGTCAGCAGAACCACGGGATACATGAAGCATTTTTTGGAAGACCCACAGAAAACAATGAATGATCCTTATTGGAAAAAAAAGAGAAATGCTTTCATTGCAAGACATAAGGCTTCATACGATGTACATCCAACAAAGAGAAGACGATTGGCACTGATAATGTGGGCATATGAACCTTAATAAACAAAAAGGATTATTCTATTTTTTGATTGAACATCAATGTTTTAATTTGTATTTGAGAAACACACATGAAAATAAATATTCTTTTGTTGAATCAAAAAAAAAACATCTTGCATTGAACCATCACAACCTACACATCATGCCCCAGATCAAACGAAAAATTGAACCTCATTACTCGACGGATTGTAAGCGCACAAAATTTACACCAAACGTGTATCAAACACTGTATGTGACAAATGAACATTGTGATGAGATTATTGATTGTTCATTTGTCGATGGAAAAACAATCAAGGAGCACCATCAACAGAAGTTTGATTCAATGCTTCATTTGATTGAGATGGCATACACAAAAAACGACCTCGATGCATTTAAAAAACTCAAAATGGAAAAACCCTATTCCATATTGGCGTGCGTTTTACTAATGCCACTGGACAAGATTCGTTTACAAAAGTGCACCGACGTCTATTCGAACATTATACCACACGAAACGATTATCCACTCACTAAAAATAGATTACTTGTTTTCAAAAGTTTTACAATACACCCAGAGCAATTTCATGGAAGACGATATAAGTGACATAGATCAACAATTTATTGTAGGCGATTATACTAGTAAATTCAAAATCAAATCGTTTTTGATGCATTTTGATTTTCCTTTTAAAAATTTGAGGAGCGACATGGTTGAATTTTTGGTAAAAGAGAAATTGATCCATTCTCACTCGATGATATGGCTCATGTGTAATTGGATGAAGCGCGAACAATTTTTGTTCCATGTTTACCATGAAAAGTTTTTGAATTTTATTGTTTGTTGGAATCATCTTCAGATGATTTCATTGGACGACCACATGGATGGTATATGCGAGTTTCATATGGTTTTTGTCAAGAAAGTTTTCGAACAAATGAGAAAAGTCGATTTGAAAACTTGTTTCATAAAACGATTTGTGTATGACACTTTCAAAACAGAGGAAACGCTTGGTTGTAGCATAATCGATGATTCTTTCAGAAAAAGTAAAATGAACGTGTTCAACGAAGTCAAGGCATGGGGAGGGAGATACCCAGTTAGTGGTTTTATAAGAGGATTCACTAATATATCCAAGATGATTGAACAAATAGAAAAATGCAACAATGACTTTTACCATTTTAGAAAAGAATCGTTTTCTCGAGTCATGGACTTTTACGAAGAATTTTGCAACAGTCAAATGCAAATGCTTCAAGTGAAACAGGAAAACGATTTTTTGAACGAAGAATATTATGATGACGACATTGAAGAATAAAAATCTGTTTTATTGCATCCTCAACAAATCTCTGAATCTTTTATAGTTTGGAACACCAGTGAAACTCATTTGTATAGATTCTTTCAGAATTAAGAATAGGCAGTCTGGCAAGGATTGAAAGTATTCATTGGTAAGAGATTTGCGTTTCTTTGTTCCATACATTTTATATTCATCGAGTGTGCATGAAGAAATATATTTGGATTTCATCTTGTCCCATGGTAAATACCCGAAGTAAAAGTAAATAAGAATGTATGCTATAGATTCCATGTCATCTCTTCGGGATTTGTTCATGCCAAAACATGAGGCTATACTTCCGAATTTTAAATTTCCAGTAAAAGACTTTTGTTCGCTCTTTATGTGAAGCGATGTTTCTGGATCGATGAAGGGAGTACACAGTTCAAAATCGATAAGATGCACAATATCATTTTTTTCATACTTTCCCGTGTGTCTATCGTACACTTTTCCAATACAAATGTTTTCGGGTTTCAAGTCCCCATGAATGAATCCAACGCGGTGCAGTTTTTCTATTCGATCGATCAATTGGTCACCGATTTCGCGTATGAAATCAAAAGTGAACTTTGTTTGTTGTGTGTTGTACAAAGATTTCAGATCAATGCCCACATATGTCATTAAAAGATTGAAGTTTCCTTTTTTGTTTTGATTTTTATCATGTTTTTCATATTTTGCCAATAGTACAACAGGGAACCCTGTGTCATACATGGAGTTCAACTTTTCCAACACATAGTGCTCATTTTGAAGCAATGAAATTCCGTTATTGTGTAGTTTTCTGTTGTAGTGTTCTCGTTTGACTATTATTTTCTGTTTGGTGTGTGTGTCTTCGGCTTCGTAAACTTGGGTATAATTCTTGTTTGTGAGGTTTTTTGTTATATTGAACCTGTTTTTCAAAACAACAGAATTGCTATATGGAATAAAATTTTTTGCCATCGCTCAAAAGTGCAATTTTAAACTTCGACTAACACGAAATCTATAATACTTGAAACAATTATAATTAATGAAAAACAAATGTCTTTTTATTCAAAACAAACAAAAAAACAATATTTCAATTTATTTTGTAAGTTTTTTGTTTTTCGTGCCCGCACTAAAACCGATTCTATTTTTTTTACTTTGTGTTCACTCCTTTTTCTTTTTAAGTGTCTTTTTGGGCTTGCTTCTCACTTTGTCGACTTTTAATTGCTTTTTTATTTTACTTCCATCATTGTCGCTTTTTGATGATTTTTTATTTTTGGAAGAGCTTGATTTTCGACTACTCGTTGATACAGTAGTTTGTGTCGTTGTCATAGAAGAATCACTTGACTTTTTCTTTAATGTTTTCAAAATAGAAATGAACTTTTCATAGTCTGGCTTATCATGAAAACCGACATCCTTCAAACAAAACTCAGTAATCAAATCAATCATGAATTTTGGAAGTTTAGTCGAAGCCTTTCCTTTTCCGCTTTTACTATGCTCAATCTGATCTTCAAGAAACTTCTTTTTCACATCGTATGCGTCATTGTACATTTGCTTTCTTGTTTTGCTTCCCCTTTTTGCAAGACCATTCAAACTGCCAGAATCCCATGGTAAAACACACTTGCAGCACATCCACAACAAAATAAACACAATCGACTGCATATCGTCTCTTCTCGATTTAGTCAAACCCTTGCATGTGTTCAAGCTGCAATAAGGCAAATTTCCAGAGTATGAATCATCTTCTATTGGTTGGTCTGTTGGTTTTTTTTTTATTTTCTTGCATAAACCGAAATCTATAATGGAAACGGTGGAATTTCTCACGAGTTTTATTTTTTGATCCATTGAACTTTCTTTTTTCATTTTTTCATGGTCAAACTGACAGCATGCGTTACTCGGTTTCAAGTCCCCATGCAAATATCCAACTTTATGTAATTGCTTTACATTTTTAATTAATTGAATACCTATTTTTCTTATGCACGAAGCAGTAACCTCGGAATCAATTTCTTTCTTGCATGCATCTTTGAGTGTTGATCCCTGGTGAGTCATTAGCATTACAGTACAATTTTTGTTTTTTTCTGTTTTGTAAGATATGAGTTTTGGGAAGTTTCCCTTGGAACGCTGTTCTAACTTTTTCATAATTTTTGATTCAAGGTCAGAATAATTTTTTGTTCGAATATTTTCACACTTCAAAATGAAAAGCTTTCCACTGTCCACATGTTTTGCCAAATAAACTTCAACGTGCGTTCCCTCGTCAATCTTTCGAACGATCTTGTATTTTTCATCGTACACCTCGTCTACTTTGAATAAATCATGAGCTCTTTCAGAGTACAGTTTTTCTTTGTGGGATTTGTGTTTATGAGACTCCTTTCCTGTTTTTTTATCTTTGTGCGCCTTTTTGTCCTTGTCTGTTTTTTTGTCTTTGTGTGATTTTTTGTCCTTGTCTGTTTTTTTGTCCTTGTGTGACTTTTTATCTTTGTGTGACTTTTTGTCGTTGGATGACGCTTTTTTCGATTCGTCTTTTTTCATTTTTTGGTTGTCTATTTTTGTTTTCAAAAAAAATTGAATTAAAATTTTCAATTAATTGTGTTTTATTATATCAACAAAAAACATAAAATATTGCATCTGCAAGCCACACATATTTGTGTTGTCTTTAAATAAAAAAAATCGACAAATGGTGACGCATCTCACAAGAATGGAAACCGATCAAAAAACAGACAATCACAAGATTGCATCATGTACATCCCGTGTATCCAAATCAAAAAAGTGTGAACACTGGATAAAATCGCTTCATAAAATATGCAAGTGCGCAATATGCTTGGAATCGCCTCAAAATCCTGTTCGCATAAAAGAGTGTAATCACATTTTCTGCAAACAATGTATACTCTCCTACATCAACAAAGAAACACACGAAAATACATGCCCGTTGTGCAGGCACAATTTTTACACATCGCGGATATTTAGAGATCGTCACTTGGATGATATTTTAAAACAAATAAGTGAAATTTCAAACACAAATCAAGACGATGATTGTGATGATGCGATCCATGATATGGACAATGATGAATGCGAGTGTGATAACAAATCTTGTGCTGAAAACGAAACAACAAACAAGGAACCATCAAACAATTGTGATTTTTTGAACCTAGATGTTGTTGTTCAAAATCACAGTGCATTTGTAAAATATTATAATGTGTGGGAGGAAAAGTGGAGCGTCGAACATTTGAAGAAAATGGAAAAGATATTGTTCTCGTATGAATCCCAGGAGAGGAAATGGATACTCGACAGGATGGGTTTGAATTATGAAAATATCGAAAAGTCCAGCGTTAAAAGACTATTGAACGCATACTACAATTTGAACATACCCATAGAAATACACACTGTATATAAAAATCAAACCGCAGAACAATTACAAAACGTACACGAATCGTTTTCATTTTCCATCAAAAACAATCAGACAAAATTGATCGAAGGATTGAAAGTATTTATAGATCAAATGTAATTTTTTTGTTGTTCTCTTTTTTTTTGATGGATCAATAAACATGATTCATTTGTTCTTGTAGTGCGAACACAACCACCACCCTATTTCAATATACTTTTGTTCACACGCTTGAATTATTGTTTTCAAATGCTTTTTGTCAAATGATTTTCCACACTTTATCGCATCATCCAATACTTGTAAAACATGCTGAGACGTTCCAGTTTGATTGATCATGATATTCCACTCGGAATAACTCAACCCGAACAACCAATGAATCCATAAGTTGGGTTTCGTGTACCACTTTTTCCTCAACAAATATGCAAGACTCGAAAACATCATCGCATAGGACTGTTGATTATACAGTCTGCATAATTTCTTATCGACAAACAAACTTCGTATCATCCTATCAAAAGGCAACTCATGTTTGTTTATATGGTGTTTTTTCATGTAGCTCAAAAAATGATTTTCCATGAAACACACATCTCTCTCCGAGGAAGAATGGTACCAATTTTTGTGTGTCATTTTGGAATTCAATTGTTTGGGGTGTTCTCTCGTTATTCTCAAATCATCTTTTTCAAATTTGAAAAATGTATTACCATATGACACATTCGAAACTCTATCAATAAACAAATTCCAAAGTATGGGGTGATTGTATGGTTTTCCGTATGTTTCAATAAGCCGATCGAGGGGTTCTTTTTGTATGAGATTGTAGTGCTCCCTGGAGTCTATCGTTGTTTTGCATTTGAGTGTTGCGAACTGATTGTTTTTCATAATGTTGTTGCATGATAGGAGTTGATATATTAGATCAGGTTCGTTTTCTTGTATTTGATTTTGTTGTATTTTGAATTTCGACTTTTCCTGAATGCATTTGTATTGAATCAACTTATAGTATATCAATTTTTCAAACGTGCAATCATCCCAAAAGTATGTCTTACTCTTGCAGAATTTAATGTGTGGCGATTTGTGATCCGATCTGTATAGTTGTCTAAATTTAGATTTCAATATATTTTTAGAAATGTAGTGCCATAGATTGTTGTTCTCTGGTTCGATCACAATTTGATCCATATCGACCAACACAAAAGGTTTGCAGTCGGTCATTACATTATTGGAACAATAGTCCAATCTCTTTTGTGAATTATTTTTCCAATTCAACCAAATGTTCAAAGAATCCTTCACTGTTTTGTTTTCGTGTTTGATCATATCGTTCTCATCTTTCTTGTAATCAAAATTCAAGAAATACGGAGTCTTCATTCGAATGTCTCTAAAAAACAACCAGAATTTTAAAAATACACGTTCCTGCTTGTTTTCGTTTTCTTTGAAAATAGAACACAAACGGTTCCAATTCACGTTGACATAATATATCATTTGAATCATGTGAATTCCAAAATCGTTTTGCAAAAATAAACTCAATATGTTTTGGGGATTGTTGATTTTCTTTTCAAACAAATTGTTCTTCTTGCAATTGCTCCATTGTATGGGTAGGCACCAATCCAAAACGTGAAACATTTCGGATACGATCATATCGGACAAAATGGTGCTCTTGAACTTTCCCTGACGAGTTTGATTGAAAAAGCTCATTGCATTTTTGTCCCACTTGATTTCATTTTTAGAAAGCGAGACACTATCACGGTCGTCTGATTTTTGATCAACCACATCAAAGTACTGCATCTTATCATACTGGGGACACAACTTGTTGAACATGTGACTTGTCCACACTTTTTTGCAAAATTGTTTGATGCATTCGGTCTTGTCGTAGTTTACCATTTCAAACCTCGAAATCATGTCATAAAAAAATGTATATTGTATAGGTAAATTCAAGTATTCTCTGTTTGTTTTTTCAAAGTGAAGCGCGTTGTAGTGTATGTTGATGTTTGTTGCAATGTCGTGTAAACATAAATATTTTTCTTCGTCTCTAGTTTTTCGAATGAAAAATGTGTTTTGTTTGTTTTGAATGTTCAAACTCATTTCTCTCCCGAAATATATATCCAATAAACGATAGCACGCGTTGTTGAGGAAGTGTCTGTTGATGAAAGTGTTGGTCAAGCAGCAATTCAATTTTTGATGAGGACTCTTCGGTATATTCTTGACACACGGATAAAATGCCCTCAGATAATGATAATAATCGAATGGTACTTGCTGGGATGAACACAGATTCATACAATTATGATAATCTTCGATTTCGCACATTTTGCGCACTATTTGATGAAGTTCGATTGTTTTCCAATTTTTCAATATTCGTTCGTCCTTTTGTGTTTTGCATTTTGAATTTTTGATATTGTGATACATCTTCTTGTACAAAACGCTCCTAACAAAGTAACACAGATTTTTCATGTCATTTTCGTTTTTAAAAGTAACTTGTTCGTGTTCAACAGGAAGCACATGAAAGAACTTTTCTCTTTCCAGCGCACTCAACTCAAACTTGTGTTCATATTTCAACGGGATATAACAATTGCTGTAATAAAAATGTTTCCAAATGTTGCTATTGTTTATGCAATCAAAAATAGAACGATTCAAGCACATCAAAACAGGCACGTTTGACATATCATCGAACCATTGAATCAAATTCATAATAAAAAAATCGTGCTCAAAAATGTTGCATTGATGTTCGGAGTGAATAATTGTTGGTTGTCGAATAGTTGCCTCATTGTCGTGTGTTTGGGTGGATTTGAAACAAGAGTACAATCTTTTTCGATTTGTTGTTTTGTTGTTTTTGAAAATTTCAAATAAATCTTCGGTATCATACGTGCAATATAATGAATCTTGGATTGTCCAATCGCGATAAAAACTAGTTTGTTTGATTTTTTTGATTGGCCTCTCATTCAATGAAACTTTTGAAACATTGTTTTTTTTAGTTTTTTGATTGACGGCTCTGCAAAATAAATCACAAAAATAATCATCGTCCTCCTTGCTCAGTGGTTTCGACTCAATCGATTCATCCTTTTCATAAATTGAATCATACGAAAATGTGTCCACCAACAAATCACAATACATGGACACACTAAAATAATCCACGGGTTGAGTTTCTGTCTTCGAATCGTCTATTTTTAAATATTTGTAGTACCAAACGCTGGGATTTAGTCTTTTCCACACAGGATGCATGCTATTTTTTACAACGTGAACAAGATGGGATTTTTTAAGGGAGTCAAAAATTGTAAAAAAACAAGATCAATTCAAACAAAAAAAAACGTTTTATTATGTCGCTTTACAAAAAACACAAAAATCATCGTTTATGCAATTCACAATTCTTTTTTTTACACCCAAGTTTTGTGTGAAGCTTTTTCTTGAAAAACATGTCTCCCATGTTCATAAATTGGAAATTGAAAATCGAGAACATCCATAAAAGCTTTATTAAAATATCTGCCACCAACAAATAAATCAGAATATTTGTTTTTGAAAAGTATGAACTTTCACTCGGAGGAACATCCATAACCTTGAACCAACTTTTTGAATTTTCCATTGTAATTGTTGTTTTTGTTGTTTCTGAAATTGTTGTACGATCAAATTTTATTTTTATTTTAAATTGTAGTATTAATTGGTTTTTTTTTTAAAAAAAAACAGACTTGTAATGAATTATAATTGTTCGGATTTTCAAACCTATAAAAAATTGAAAATCGATTCGTCTGGGGGAGTGACATCAGGCACAACCAATGAATTGGTAAATCTATCTGAAATTTCTCAGTATGTTGATTCGAATGTAAACTTACAATCCAACCAAATCATACCCAATTGCAACATCAACCAAAACAACGAAAAAGTTGTATTCACCAAAACATGCACCACTCAAAACATACCCGATTACACTACAGTAACAATTCAACCCAACAATCAAATCATATCAGGGTTCAACATAACGACTCAACAAGTCAACGGAAATGTTTCAATAAACGGAGTCCCTCTGCAAACTGGAGATTATGTGTTCGTCAACAGACAGACCGATACGCAAACCAACGGAATATACAAATATTTAAAAATAGGAGACTCGCAAAATGTAATTATATGTGGAGGAAATGCAAATACTGAAGTTGTTATACCACCAGGAACAGTCATACTCGGACCCAATAGTTCACCGTCCCCTCCGAACAACCAAGGATTATTTCCGAATGGTAATGGTTGTTACCCTGATACAAACGGCCAATACCCTAACCAAGTGGGATTGTACCCAATGAGCATACCAGGTAACAGTGCAATTTATCCTGTGTTTTTATTGGTTTCTATATTTAATGGAAGGTGGTACTACCCTGTCATCATAGGAGGAAACATATTTTATCCAAACTCTTTTGGTTTTTATCCAAATAATTCCTTCTTGTATATTGTCTCATATCCATCGCAACTTGATTCAATTATAGGCGGTGAAAGTCTGCATTTTTTGAGAGACACAGGTATGGATTATAGACATCCGAGAGTGACAATCATACCAAAACTGGGAGAAGCTCTCTTCAATAATCAACAAACAGATGTCTCTTTTATATGGAAAAGAGATACATTGGGACAGGATTTCACATTTCGGAGAGACATTTATGGAAAATATGCAACAATACCGTTGAGAAATAACGATCCCTCAGATGCAGAACAACTGTTTGCTGGCTTCAATGAGTATAGGTTCACCAATGTTTCCACAACTAACAACAATATAATCGTTGAGACGAGAGATAATGCGAGTTGGAAAGTCGGTCAATACAAAGTTATTCACAATGATACACCGAGTAGTTTGATTGTGGACTTTGATCTAAATAGGTCTTTTGACATTGCCATTGGGAAGGAATTTGTGACTAGCGAACCCGAAAACTTTGTTCTGACAACGAATAATGCAAGTATTCGACTGACTATTCCATCGAGAGGGAGAATTATCTTTTGGAGGACACCCTTTGAAAAACTGATACAATTGGTCGCTGCAACTAGAGGAAACCGATTTCAACGTAGCGGCTTCAATTATTTTGTTCAATAAAAAAAATACATTTGTATTTTTCGTTTGCGACTGTTTTTTTTTCATAGATGACAAATTTGATTGATTTAGATTTTAATGAACTTTGGCCACAAAATATGAGCTTCTATGTTTTTATAAAGTATCTATTCACTTTCTTTTTCAAAAATCTCAAATTATTGATCATTTTTCAATACTCAATAAAAAAACACAATGTACTCCCAAGGACTAAATGCATCTTTCGATTTGTGCAACGAATCAATGCCCCAATCTTACAGCAGTATGGCTATAAGTGAGCCTGCTCTAAAAGAAAATGAATTGATCACATTGGGTCAGATCAATGATTTTTTAGATGGAAACATGGACTACTCCATAAAAGACATAACTCCAGTGGGAAATTTCAATGGATTCTTTTCTACTGATAATTTCATGTTCCAGAAATTTATTCAAGTGAGAGCAACGTTGGATTCATCAGCAGGGTTCACTGCTGTAGTAGCAAGTCCCAATTTGAGATTAATTATACCTAATGCTGATGCGAATACTCTTATATTCGGAAACATTACAATAGATTTTTTGAGAGTTGATGATTTGTTTTTATTTAGAGACAGTTCATTTGATGCACTCAACGAAGGAAGAGGTGTATATAAGATAGAATCTTTTGCACTCAATGCACCAGATGTTGAGATAATATTTTCACCATATTTTTTGCACAAGAAATCAACCAACTATGGCGCGCTCGATTATTTATCCATGGACGAACCTTTGAACGGAAATTCTCAAATCATTATCGTAACATACGAAGGATTGAATGGTGGTAAAATGTATTATTATGTGGACAACAAGAACGATGAAACGTTGGCGGATGATCCTTTCCCTGAAGTTGTTTCTGAAAAGAGGTTAGAAGGCGTAGTTCCAACAAACTATCTCTACGGAAGTCAATTCCCACTTTTCGCGAATAAAATGAGCGACATACCAGAAGGGTACGACTTTTATTTTCTTGATCCACAAGAACCTGATCCTCTAATCGTCTCTGGAAACAACAATGTGTATAATTTTTTACAGACTGCTCAAGAAGACAGTGATTATGTTTATACATTCAACCAACTCAAATCATTGATCAATACGAGTCCAACTCAGACAGCAATTATCAATTTTGCAAATAGTGGATTAAAACCGTATATCGTTCAATACGTTCAAACAACAATAACAATGAGCGGTGTTGCTCCAACCCAAAATTGTTCAAACTTTTTGGAAATCGAAAGCATAGAACTTGACCCCGGGGCACGAGTAACACTAAGACGTCTCGAAGATTCGTGTGTTTTGTTTATCGAGGGGTATACCGGAAATGTTGTGTCGAATGTGTCTGCTGTAAGATTCAATCTCGTGGTTTAATTTTTTCAATTCGAACAAAAAAAAACAAAATAAATCGATTCACATTTGACAAATAAATATTTTGTTTTTATCACACCATGACTTTATTTCTGATTCAAAGTTCTGACAATGAAATAATAAAAATAAACTCCGATTTATCAAAGGATTGCCAATTTTTGAATGATATACAAGATTGTCAAGATTATAACTCAAATGAACCGATGAGCATACAAATAAACTTTAAAGAAAAGGAAATACGCGGGTTTATCGATTTGTTAACACACGTCAAGAAGAAAAAGTATTTTTGTCTGTTTGAATGGATTGATTCCAATGTAGAGAAAATGTCTATTCCGCGTATGCTCAACATGTCTGATTATTTTCAATGTGATGTGGTTAAAACATTTGTGTGTAAACAAATTGCAAACAAGATTAATAAAAAAAATTTATTGTGAAGTAAGTTCTCCTATCATTTCTGTGTTCAAATTCATCAGTCCCGAACCATCGATCATTCCTGTTGTGGACGCAACAATTTGTATTTTGTTTGATCCTCCAGCCCTTTCCAAAATTATGGACGATGGGTATACTATGTTTTCATTGGAGTCGAACACAGCTTTCTTCAAAACGAAACCCTTATAAAATTTGTTGTTGAAATACACACAGAACCCCGTTTCGAACATTTCAATGTTTGCGTTTGTATCGTTCATCATCAATAAAACGATTCCCACTTTTTGAGAGTAATTTCGAATTCTCTTAATTTGGTTGTATCCCCAATCCACTCCAGGAAACACATACACTGTTACTTCTGATCTCACAGGATCAAATATTCCCGAATTCGTGAGTGCTACATCGAGTGGGGTAAATGGAGCGTTTGTTGTGAACAAACTGTCAAAGTTAATATCGTATGTCAAGTATCCGACTGATATGGTAGTGGTAGACACCTTTTTCACACCAGACGTGTTTTCACACAGAATGCTCTCGACTGTTTTTTTGGAATACCCGACTTCTGTCTGTTTGTACAAATTTTCACTCAGTAAAAACTCATTTGCGGGAGGGAACGCCAAAGAGGATTCGCTTGATCGCAACCACATTGTACCTCCATATTTGGGTCCAGACTCAATCAAATAACTCGTTTGTCTCGATAATTCCTGGGTATAATTCAAATAATTATCTGTCACTGTGTTTACTGTTAGTTCAATGATCGAGTTGTAAGGGTATCTGATGATGTCTACTTCTCCATTAATGGCATTTATGTTTGCTACGGTGTATGGTCCATTTATTGCAGCGTTTTGTTGATTGATCACAAAAATATGCTTTCCTATTTCCAAGTTGACGGTTGAATTTCCATCAAATAGCGTTTGTGGAACAGCAGAAAATCCAACACACCCAACAACATTCTTTGGATTTGGGCCTCTCGTTGAAAAGTTTGCTTGTATAGTCGCCTGTGCAATGAGTGGTTTCTCGATGATTAAAGCACACTTCAAGACGTGACCCAGTTGTAAGTTGTACGAAGCGACAATTGAGTTTGAATTATCCAGGGAAGACCTTGCATCACCCAGAGTGATCGCATAATTGAGTGCACCTGAATTTATTGCCTTTTGTTGGTTTTTTATGACCACTCGTTTGTATCGAACGTTCGATAAAAAAACAGATTCATTGCTGTTGATGTATTGACTCGAGTCCAGGGTTGCCATTTTTTGTTGTTTCTTGTTTGTTTGATGTGTCTAGGTGTTTTTTGTTAAAAAAATTTAAAGTATCAAATTGAAATCATTGAATGGGTTTATAATCATTTGAAAATTATTTCAAAATTGACATCCATGACTCAAAAAAAAATTGTTTTTTTACAAATATTAATTGCAATTCAACATTTAACTAGAGTTTGTTTATTGAAACTCAATTACATTTAAAAAAGAAACACTTCATGTCAAATTATCGGAGATAGCATATAATGGGTCTGATCCGTTTTGCAATGGTGTCCTGAATCCCAATATCAAATAATGACCCATTCCTCTTCTTAAAAAAATAACTGATCTTCCGCCAGGAATTCTAAATCGAGAACCCTTACCCAATGTGCAACCTGATCCTATGTTACTAATGTCAGAAGAATGATTGACCGCGTTCGGTGACGTGAAAGCACCATTGACGTTGTTTGGCTGATTGTTTAAATCAGGGTTCAATGGAGGATTTACAACCTTGAAAGAGTTGAATGGTAACGAGTTATTTCCATTCATCCCAGCAATGTTTCCAATTTGTCCATAGAACTGCTCCTGTATTCGGATGACGACGGGATCGCTGTTTGTTGTGGTCTCGATAACAAACTTGTCAAATGGTCTCACTTGGGATATTTCTGATGTTAGCAACAAAGTTTGACTTTGTCCAGTTGTGTTTGAAATGGTCAGTTTGGAAAACGCTGGAGGGAGTACTTTCGGTTGCCCCACAGGAATAGAATCTACATCGAGCTGCAAAAACGGTCCCGATGAATTGTTGAATTCGGCATAGGAAATCGACGTTGAAGTAGATTGATTCGATCCACTAACTTCAGAAACAGTAAAAATCTTTCCTCCATTCAAAAGACCTTCTCTCACTGGGAAAATATAGTATGGGTCTTTGTAAAAGAAGGCATTGGACTCTCCATCGCAATATGTGAACCGATCGAGGATCAACGATGTTCCTGCTATCTGACCATTGGCTTGCGTGGTATAATTATCTTCGAACCTGACCACAAATACACCTGAATCGGCGTTTGGAGAAATGTTTAGAATGTTGTTGATCAATATCCTGTCATTTTCTTTGAGCGCCGAAAGTGGTATTCCATCGACTACATTCAAGATGTTGGAAACGAGCGCGGGATTAAATATATATCTGAGTATGGTGTTGTTCGAGTCTCTTTCCACAATGATTGGGGTAGTAGGAGAATTAGAATCTATGGTTTCCAGCACAGAACTCAAAATGGACAATCTGACGGGTAAAAGACTGTTTAGATTGTCGTTGTCGAGAAGTTTAATGATTTGGTTACTCAATATAGTTGTAAATTGGTTAAACGGAACGGCATCCTTTGCACATATTGCTGGAGATTTTAATAAAATAAAAGGGTAAACGGTGGACTCACAACAGTTTTGTTGATTGAGCGCCTCGTTGTAGTCTACTCTATTTAAACTCATCTTTTTTTTTGTTGATTGTTGGAAATGTGTGTTTTATTTTTTAAAATCAAAGAAACATTGTTATTTTGTTCTTTGTACATTGGAACTTTTTTACAAAAATCATCTATATATTTATGAACCATTATTTTCACACAAGTCCATATATTTCGTGAAACGCTTTTATATAAAGTGAAATGGCAACGCCCGATCTATATAACAAAACTCTTCCTCCAGGTTTGATAAACAGCTTATCTATAAATGTACATGAATGGGAGCAATTGGATGAACCATTGGTAGGAGTGTTTGGTACATTTTGGGGAAAGTATACACAGAAGCATGATGAAGTGAAATCCAAGACCACATCGTTGGATTGGGATTTGTTGACAAACAGTTTAAACTTGTTCTCGTCCCATTGTGTCTCAGAATTGATTTTGAAAACTCCAATCGGATCAGTCGATCCTGTGTTGCTGTAAAACAAATTATACACTCGGTACAAAGGTGGAATATTGTTATCTGAAACGAGTTCGCATTGTATGGAAGACGATGAAATGTTGTATAGTACGGGCATATCCAGTTTTATGTTGCCGGCAACAATGTTTTGTGATTGGTCTATGGAGGGTGAGTTTTGAATAAATTTTAATCCGGCATTCATCTGTCCCTCTTTAATTATAGATATAGTACCGAAAGACAAGTATCCCAAAAATATATTCGGGAGTTGGAGACCTGGTATATTTTGCCTCGTGATTCCGATTGTTCTTGGTTGATTATTGTTTTCCAAGTTTTCTTCAAAATATTGGTCTCCTATTCGGATTAATCGTGTTCGTTGATCGAGCTGATTCTCATTTTCTATGGTCACAATGAATATTCCGTTTTCAGCAGTGTCTGTTTGATCTTTCAACAGAACTAAATTTCCTGTTTGAAGGATTATGGAATCAATTGAAAATGAACTGTTCAAAAAATTCAACCCCGAAACATCTAAAATATACCCCTGTTCATCGACCAATATGTTTTCCGTTGATGCTACTCGTATAACCAATTCAATCCTCGACTCCAAATCTTCCAATATTTTTATCCTCTCCTCCAAATCTTGTATAACTGGTACAGGAACTCCCCCGCCATTTCCTCCTCCGCCACCATTTGGTGGAGCGTTGTTCAATAAATATTGAAAAATGTATTGTAATTTTTGAGAGATCGATTGCGTTTCAGTTGTGTTTTCAGTTGTGTTTTCTGGTGTATTCGAAAGTGTCCGCAATGTGAATAAAAATATAGAAGTCAGTAGAAAAGTGAATGCAATCAATATTTCGAGTTGTTCTTCTTGGAAATTCATTTTTTTTTAAAGGATTCAAGCAACAAAAAAAACACAATGATTTGTTTCAAAATTTGAATGTGTTTATTTTTCAATGAATTTCTTTTTTTTGCTTCATCGTTCAAAAAACATCTTGTTTTATATTTTCTAGTATCGATTCAGTTACGAACACCCAGTTAATCAATTCTTTCATGGTTCTTGTTTGTATAATAGATATTTTGTTGATTGTATCGCATTGCATGACACACTTTTCGAGTTCTGTTATGGATTGTTTGTTTTTGTCAAAATTGTCCAACATTTCACAAAACACATTATCACTCTTTTCGATGGATGTCTTTTTGTCGATGCTCTCAAGTAAGTTCAAACATTGGAGGTTTTCCTTTTTCAAATCATCTAGTTCGTTGAATATATTTTCTATGATGACCATTGTTGTTGCTTTTTTTTTAAAATTTTATTTTTATATTTGTGGAAACAAAATATCAAAACAATTTTCTGGTATCGCTTTATAAATACAGTTCATATGGTTGCAGTGTGATGAGAAACAGTCTTGCTTGTACGTTTTCTTCTTTTTCGAAAAGACAAAATATATTTGTGCGCTCATGTGAGTTTCTCCCTTGTTGTAACAAAACCTATCGTTTGTTCCCTCCTTGCAATATATAGATGCACTTATGGTATGACTCTCGTTGTTGTAAAAACAATTATTGAGAATGCAATTTCCATAGGTGCTTTCAAAATTTATGTCCTGATTTGTTTGGATACCAGTTGAAGGATTGATGAAAATCAATGATCTGCATTCGGATTTTGGTTGATCCGATTGAACCGAGTATGGTTTCTTCTTCTGTATCAATTTTTTGATATTGATCGAGTTTCTATTGGACATTTTCTTTCCATACAAGAGGATCAGATAGAATACAACTCTCAACATGTTTTCATCTTTAATTTGTGTTTCATTTTGCTTTTTGTTTGAATTCTTTTTCTTTCCGTATAACCAATCAGCCTTGTGTTTTCCGTGCTGTTTGTCTTTTTGATCCAAACAAAAAGACACTGGACTATTTTCTATGATTCGCTTAATCAGTTGGTTCATGTGTGGATTCTTTATGGGAAACAGTTCTTCTTGTTGTTCATAGTATGGTTCAGTTAAAGTATCAAAAAATTTATCGTCTCTCGCGTTGTACAAAAGACTTGTGTATATGAGACTTTCGAATTTCAGGTGGCTCATTTTCTTGGTCTTGTGAGAGTCTATCATATTGGTCTTCCCATTGATGAAGAGTTTGGGAACATACACTGGATCATTTTTGTGTTGCTTATTGCTATACAACATTCTCAATTTGGGGTGATTGTATATGTCCCAGTCTATCACCTGATCCCATTTCATATTCATTGGAAGAGCGCACTCTTGTTCCAATGTTTGGATAATTCGATTTACAATGTGTATTGCCCTTGATCGATCTACCACAACGTTCGGAAAGTAGATGTGCATTCCGAATTTGCAATAGGAGACAGTCGAAGTAAATTCCGACATACATATGATCATGTCTTTGATATTGTCGCATGTGAGTGTATTGGGTGTGACACATTGTTGACTTTTGATGGTTGCAATAGTTCCGTCGTTTTCATATGTTCCATCGTCTCTTTGTTTAATGTAAAAAGATTGTATGGCTTGGTGGCAATGATTTCTAATGCTCTTGGTGTAAGTTTTGACAAATTGACTGAGTGTTTGGTATGACCATTCTGCTATATCTTCTTTGGATTTTTTTGACACGTCGATGGGAACTTTTACTTTGTAATCAATGTCTATGAAGTATCTGAACGCGGATGGGTTTGCATTTTCAGAAAAGTAAAAACTATTAGAGTCACACAGCGCACAATTCGAGTATTTCGACAAAAAGTGATAGTATTTTTGTTGAGGTATGTATACTGTTCCTCCGACGAGAACATTGTGAGTTGGAAAAGAAAGATCATCGGAGTTGGTGTTTAAAAATTTACTTCTCGGTTTGTCATAATTGTGTTGAGCAATCCATTGGGACAATTCGGAATTTCTATTATCTACGGTGTTCATTTTGTTTTTGTTTTTGCTTGTATTATTATTGACGGTTGTTTGAAATTAAAGTTTTTGAAGTGTTGATATATGTTTGTTTCAAAAAAAAAAAGAATATTCCATTTGAATTAAATTTTCGAAATTGTTTTTTTTTTATTTTTCTTGAGTTATTTCACAAAAATTTATGAATTGAGCCATGTTCATGCAATTTATTTTTTTGGACATGCATTTTACCAACAGATTTTTGTCGGATGTGACAATTGTGAACAGAGAGTTTCTTTTTTGTTTGTGCAAATCCAATGTTTCCTTTATGATCATGTCATCATTGTTTGTGAATCTGTTGCATTTGATGTAGGATGACAATACGTAGAAAGTGTTTGGTGTGTCGTTTGAAAATTCGCGATACATCATTTCTGACAAGTCTCTCGATGTTTTCGACACAGGATCGTTCTTTGTTTTCAACTGATCAATCTCCTGCATGACTATATTGGGTATTACGATCCGTATGTTGTTGTCTTTGAACAGTTGCATGATCGTTTCTATTTTAGATTTTCCCAGATCGAGAAGTATATTCGTGTCCATTACAAAATACAAGTTGTGGCATGATTCCCATTCTTTTATTTTGGATTCGTGTTTGAAATAAATTTGATACATGAACACCGACATCAAATGCATAATTTCTTCTCTGTTCAATTCTTTCAATATTTTTATCAAGAGTTCATAATCTTTGGACGGTTGTATGATTTGCGTTGTTTCGGTGTATGCGCTCATCAAAACTTCGAGCAACATGTATTCATCGTACGTGAGAACCCTGCACCGAGCCATTCTTGAATATTGTGACACAAATTGCTTGAACTTTTGCATGATCTGATGTGCAGTGGATTTTTTGTTGGCGGTTTTTATTTTGTTGTGGAGTGAGCGCTTTATTTTTTTTATTTTTTGAGAAGAGTGGTCATGCGATTCATTTTTCAATGTGTGTTGTCTCTTTGAAAAAGCGAACGGCTCAATGAAATAATTGTAAATACACTTCATACTCTGTTGACTGATTTGTTTTATGATTTGCTCGTTGTGGTATATGCAGCAATTATTGTAATGTTGTTTGAGGTTATTCGATGCATCGATGTGTATCATGTTTATTCGGAATGGGAGTCCATGTTTTATTTTTTCCGATTGGTCGATATGTTTTTTTATTTTCTGATAAATGAACCCGACGACACACTTCCATTTGTCGATGCCTATTTTTAGTGGATCATCCTGGGAGGTACTTATTTTTATCCAATTGGCTGTTTGGTCTTCGGAGTTTGATTGTTCGTTTTCGTACAAGTCAAAACAATTGTCCTTTGCGCTCTTTGAAATAACCCATAACTTTTCATTGATATTTTCTTTGCGGGCTGCATTCCAATACATTATCTTGTGCTGATCTTCTTTCAAACAATGAAATATCCACATGTCCGTGCTTTTGTTTATAATCGAAAAATCTGGACAAATTATAATATTCAGTGTGTCCAGTGAATCATTCTGAGACTCCGAATCAATCGAACCGCTTGTTTCTTGTTGCATGGTTTGTATGTGATTGTTTGAAAAGTGATTTCACAAAAATAATTGATTTTTTGTTGCTTGTTTTTTTTATCTTTGTAATATCAAAAAAGTAAAATAAGGACGATTTTTAATCCATTGTTTCCATCAAACCAGTAAGGTCTGATTTTATTTTAGTGTGTTATGAATCAAAAAATAAATCACACATCGCATGGGTCTCTTTACGCAATACAACAACTTGTGAAAAACAGAAAAACGTGTCCAGTCAATCTTCCGTCTGTTATACCGCCAGAAGAGTGGTTTTCCGAAGAGAATATTCGAAAATTGCAGTCGCTCAATCATGAATATCAACTCAAAGAACAAAATGACGGCGAACCAACAGGAGAAGAATCATCCATAAAATCAAACGATATAAAAAAATTCAGCGAGTTCATCAATGGTATGCAGTGGATACAATTGAGCGTGGATAAAACCAGCGACGAATCGTTTTCCAAATACTATGACTCACACAAGCCAGATAAATTATCTTTCGATTTTTCCAACATGAAAGATCACATGTATGTTGACAAATGGATGACTGAATTCATTGAAAATTATGTTCATCGATGGATCACAATGAATGGTATAAACGCTCAGTCTCTCGGTCTTCATTTGGATTACACATCGCTCAACAAGGAACAATGTTTTATTGAGGCGTGTGTTTCTGTTTTGTCCACAATCAAAGGAAATCGAACCGGAGCCAACAAATCAAACAACCATGCCCACCATCGACCAAACACATTTGTATTTGAAATATCAAATCACATGACACCCAACAAAATAAACGAAACCTGTGATGCAATCGAAGAAAAAGCCCAAACACTCTCGAAACACGATAGCCATGTTTTCTTTTTTTGGATACACATAGAACACACAGATCGCTCCATACAACATTTGATTGATCGATTGATCAAGCAAAATAAGAAAGATCAAGCAAAATTAATCATCGTGTACCTCGATCTGAATGATCAATACAAGGCGATCAAAAAGAATTTGCATAATCGATGGAAAATATGGAAACAGAGTCAGTCGAACATGAACAAGACAAAATATTTTTATTTCATGGAAATCATACCCAACAACAGTATGATATCAGAAAGAGACCCCGTATTCGATTTAGAAACAGTGGACAAAATTTGGATGGACATAAGTTACATAAGCTGCCCTTTTATCAAGTTTCCATATGATGTTTTTTTTGACCCGTGTCAATGGATCACTTATGAAAACACCCATTTCAACAAAAAAAATATAATCAGTGTGGTCAATCGATTGAGCAAGCGATTTTCAAAATACAATTTCTCAGACATTGAAAAAGATTACAACAAGGAGGAAGTGGACGTTCCAATCAAAAAACAATTCCCCGCTGGGGTTAAAATAATGTTTGCAGCAGAATACAATCACAACTTGGTTGATCTCATAGACAAAAAAAGTTTGTTTTTTTTTCAAAAGTATCATTTTTTTTTGTGAAAATTATTATTTTTTTTGGTTTTGAAAAAGTCAAACATTTGATTTCAAAGTACAAGAACAAGATTGATTTTTGTTTTGATTTGGGAACGAGTATTGGATTCGATTCATATTTTCACTGTGTCGTTCTTTCGAAAAGAAACATGGTCATGCTGCCAACAACCAATTTCAACCACATGACCATCGAACACTACATTAGAATATTGTTTTGGTCGGAGAGTGTGTTTGAATTTATTTCAAATTCCAACATGTGGCACCAAATGATCTACGGATTTAGACATTCCACCCAACAAAAATTATCTCACATAAAAGAAGAACTTTCAAAAGAAAACAGCCGGGATGAATTTCAAATACACGACCATTCCCAGTGGGGATTTATTTTTGTGTCCTGCAAAAATATTCCTTCAAGCTTGAAACACATGCTCCACAAAATAGAGCAATCTGGTGAAAACATATACAGAGCTGATTTGACCCAAAAAATAAATGACCAAACTTGATCGATGCTCGCCTTTTTTCAACCAGTACCATTCACACATTTTTTGTAAGTTGTAAAAATAAAAAAAGACAACTCTTTCACAAACACATTGACATTAAAATTTTTGATCACGATCCAAGAAAAATAAATAAACAACATGCAACAACAACAACAAAAAGACGTGTTCGAAGTGTCAAAAGAATTTATATCTGGAGCTCTGAGAACAAAAGAACTATTGAAAACAAAATTCAATGACGATTACCAGTTTGACTTGGTGGAACTATTGTTCGATGAATTGAAGAATGTTAAAACCAACATGGAAATGTTCGAACAACAAAGAGTGCTCCACTACGTTTTGATCAAGTCCATAATGAATTGCCTCGTTGAGCAATACAACTTCAAGGAGGACAATCCTCAATTGAGTTACATTGAAAAGGTTGAGAGAACCGCGTTTCAAAATGTGTACAAAAAGTATGTGAAACTCGAATGCATCAACAAGAACGACACTTTCTTTCAAACTATCGTGAAACTCACCGTTAAAAGAATGGACAAGCTTTCTATTGAATGGTCGGAAACGGACTCGTATGTCATAATGGAATTGATATATTTGGGAAAATTGATCATGGAGAAGATTGAAAAAAATGCAGAGTACATAAAACAAGTTTGTGAATGTTTGCGTGAAAAGAGCAAATTGGAAAATGATGTTCAAAATATTTTTAGCAGCGCAATGCAAAAAAACTTGGACGAAGATTCAAAAAAATCATTGAACGAATTCTCGAGATACTTTAACAACATAAAAAGAGCTTACAAGAAGAAGGATTATCTGGATAAGTTGAAAAATTTAAAGAGTCGTGTGAGCAAAATACAAACCAAATAAATAAATCAAAACACATTGAACCATTGATTTAATTGTTTTTTTTTCATGATTGATTCATTTTAATGGATATATACTCTGCTGTCAAACAAAATACCGATCCCCAAACAACGTTCAATATGGTATGCGAATCGATCCCAAAATCGAGAGAGGACTCCGATATTTCAACAAAAGAAAATCCGTTTGATTGCGACATGATGAAAAAATTGGCGGAAAATTTGAATCAAAAAGATTGTTCTCGGGATTACGTTTATTTTTATGTTGGATATTTGCATGGAATAATTTCAACCATGAAGTTGGAAACAGTGAAAAATAAGAGTCCTTGATTGGAGCCCAAATATTTATCGACAAATTATATAAAACTTGAAATAAAAATTAAAAAACACAATATTGAAATCAAATGTCCAACAAATCTTCCAAAAAAAATATCATTCCCTGTATCATCTTGCTTGAAGACGGATACTTTAACTTCAACCTTCAAAATTTCGAGTCTCTTAACAAGTCCACCATATCATTGTGTTTGAATTCTCCTTCGATATACCCATATCTTTCGAAGAAACAATTGCAGAACCAACGACAACAAATTATCAATGATCATTCTATTCTCCAAATTATAACATCCAAAACAGATCAAACAAGAAACGTAAAATCTTACGTTTTGAAAAAACAGTGAAAAAGAATTTTCCATATATTCCGAACATTTTAAAATGAAGAACTCATAAAAAAAACAATAAACACACTCAACAATTTCATGTATCTTTCTTCTTTCATTTTACTCTCATCACAAAACTCAAACATCTTTTCAAAAAAAAATTACAATGCAATACCAAACAATATATCCACTTTATGACTCGGAAGAACAACAAGAGTATGAATTCGCATTTCTAGACCGATACCAGTTGAAAAAATGTCTTCTCCATGAGGTTTCAATATCTCATGCGGATCAAAATTCTCCCAATATCATACAAAGGTGTGTCTTGCAAGATCGATTCGAAGATGTCCAATCCATATTTGAATTGATTCGGAATGAACCGTGCGTCCTCAATTTGAGGCACATGGATTTGATCTTTCATTGTTCGAGTTTGATGATGATTCGTATGGTGATTCATTTTCTGTTCGACATGCTCATACAAAGAGAATTGTTTTTATTTCCAAACAAACCCAAATCATGGTTATCTATCATCGACAGAGTATTTTATTTTGACGATGTTGAACTCTATGAAACATTGAAGAGTGTCATGATGGTTGTTTCTCGTAAAACTAAAATATTGAAATACATATTGCAAGAATCTCTTTTAAAAATGATGATAGAGAATGGCAGTGTGCAAATCATGGAAACATTCTTTAAAAACAATGAAGGTGTGAAGATAAACCATCTTATTATTTTGGGGTCGGAATGGATTGAGAAAAATGACAGTGAATCATCATACGCAACAAAATCAATCATCAGATACTTTTACGACCGCTCGATGTTTCTCAACACCGAAACGAGTTTACCAAATCAACGCACCGAACACATCAAACAAAAACAAAAAGAACTATTTTTTGATATCCTGGTGTATTCTGCAAAACATGGGATCATTAACCGAAAAACACTGATTCTCAATTTGTGCCACATATGCAAACTCCTATGCAAAATGAAAAGGATAGATTTGTGTGAGTCTATTTGCAAATTGATCGTTCACTGCTCGATGCACAACTCCGATATCAAATTGCCCCTGACAGTTCACGATAGAATAAGCTTGGATCAAGTTGTCAACAAAAAACAATCATCATCTATCGATCATGAGACTAAAAAAATCAACTCCATGATTTGTGTCCTCAAATCGATATGCCCCACAGATAAATCAGCAAGCATTATTTTGTTTTCCCAATTCATAGAACAACTGAAACAATTCAACATGAATCACATACTATCGCATGACGACTATAAGTTAATGTTTCAACTCATAAATCAAAACAACATTTGTGATCACGCAAAAAAAATAATCAATCATTATTTTGAACATTCAAGCAGGATCGGATTGAATCTATCGTTGGATCACTCCCTTTTGAACATGATCATAATTTCGGGAGATGTTGATTTTTTCAAACATGTGTGTACTACGTACAAAATCAATCTCGTCTCTCTTCCGAATTTTTATTCTTATTTTTATTCATGTATGAAATCAATGAACATGCAAATATTGAAGATTCTTTTCAAACTTTATAAAGATCAAATCGAAAGCACACACAATGGAAACTTCATGTACATGTACGACGAACAAATTATAGACTCCATGGTGAGAACACCACCAAATTCACATAAACCGATGGAGAGGTGCACTCATTTGGAAATTACACAAGAATGGGTAGCAATGTGGCTCATTGTGTTTGAAAAAATCAAAAAAAGCAAGCCTGAAAAAAATATGAACGAAGAGTCTCAGCAGATGGTTCTCTTGTTTGTCAAAGATGCAATCATACAATGGTACAACGAATTTTCTCAATGGATATATCCCATGAGTTACATTTGTTTGGATCGTGTGTGGTATAAATTTTTGTGCCTCACAAAACAAATCTCTATCCCCTATTTTCCTCTGATTTCGATTTATTCATCATGTATGCACGCAGAAAAGGAAGTATGTGACATGTTGATGGACTGCATGCAACACACTATGGTTTCTTCAGATGTTTCTCATTTGGATCGCATCGATGAAGACATGGAACGACTATTGCAATTTTTGTGCACCAGTGATCACCCACAATTGAACATCAAAACGTTGGAAAAGTGGTTGACTCACATTCTGGTCACTTTTCCCCACTGTGAATATGATGTTGCAAAATGCATCAGGGCAATAGAAGAAAAATATGGGGATGTGTTCCATGGTAATTCTCTTTTTGAATTGTCCAAGTCGATCTGTTTCATGGAACATTGAAAAAAAAGTGCATTAAAAGTCATTGAAAAATAAAATATCAATTTTTGTTGTGGTCATTTGAAAAAAGAAAATATTGTAAAAAAGTTGTAAAAAATGATACAAAAAATAAAAAACAAATCCCATCGGTATTCACACCAAAATAGAATTTCGCCATACACAACAATGTACAGAAACAATTCGGATTTCACATTCAATTCAAGGTCTTCCCAAAACACAAACCGTTCATTCCATGGAGACAGACAACCCGAACAAGATTCTTATGAAATGACTCGTTACAAAAGTATAATCAATCCAAACAACGATGATCCGAGAAACAACACCACCTCTCTACAACGATTTGATCCAAATTTGTATGAATCAAACAATTATGCCCTGAACACAATGGATTACAGAAATGATCACTTACAAGATGAATTATACGAGGTTCAAAATAAATCAGAATCCGATAGTTCGGACAGCGATTCTGATTCCGACAATGAAGAATCATATGGCCAAAAGTATGACAAAAAAACAAGAAGCAAAATTCAAAAAGAAATAGAATGGAGATACTCTGACTTGGATAAATAAAAAATATTTTATTTTTAGATGTGTTTTTTTATCCATGGAATATTCCATTTTTTGTTGATTTTGTTTTTTGAAAAAAGATAAATCGTGAATCAGTGCGGGCATGTTTTTGTATTTTTCATTGAAACATGTGAGTACAACAACAAAACACATACACACACAAAAAATGGAAATAATAAAAACCATAAAAAAGTTATCATTTCACATGATCACTGAGATTAAGTTTGATCAAAAAACAAGAAACTTGTTCAAAAAGGTCGAGAACAACGAACAAGATGTGTTTTTATTGAAGAAATGTTTGAATTATCATTTACTTCACATGTTGTTCAAAACCAAAGACCAATCAATAGAACACATCGAACAATGTTTTAGGTGCCTGATTTGCAATTTGATTGATGAAATGAGAGAAATGGGAGACGATTTTATACTTTGTAAGAAACAGCTTTTGGAAAGTTTGAGACATGAAAATAACAATAACCCGATTTTTAAAAAAAACATTCAAACGCTCAATGATTCTTACAATTCAACTTTTGGAGAGCATACTATGAAATGTTTTCCAATCGAGAGCCATTTTTTTTTGTTTCAAATGTTTAAAATTCAAGTAGACAAAAATATCATTCAGGATTTATACAACAGAGTCATAGAGGAAAACAAAAAAGCGATCGATAAAATGTTTGACAAATGGTACAAGAACCTATTTTTAGATTTAATAGACATGTATGATTTTAGCATTAACTTTGCAAAGTGCGCACGCGTGTTTATAGATCAAGTGGAAAACAAGTGCGACAGCCCGAATGAGAACAAGTTTTTGAAGGAACTGATAAGAAATTACATGAACTGGTGGAAATCATGCGAACAACAAAACATCAACGTTGTTTTTGAGTTGAACCAGAAAGACACTGAAACAAAGACTACCGAAACGATTGATCGCTTCATAAAAATCATTGTGTTTTGCGATTTTCTCAGAGACATGGAACTTAATGATCAGTCTCAGAAATTGGCGAGTTCGTTTGAATTCTATGAGAAAAATATGTTTGATGTTGTAATGTACAAAAGAGATGATAAAAATTCTGGTACAAAAATAATCAATACAATAAAATCGTTGAAATTGTTGCAGTAAAAACAAAAGACTTTTTTCAAAATAAAAACAAAAAACACTGTGTCAGTTTTTTGGAATTTCTTGAAAACACAAAAATCTCTGACATCAAATATTTTGATTGAACAATGTTTTTTGAAAAAAAAATAAATAAACCATACCTTTTTCATATTTGATTTAAAACGTCGTTGTTCACAAATATTTTACTCGCCCTGTAATGCTAAAAAAATATTTTATCTTCGTAGACATCGAACACATTTCAAAAACAATCAATGAAAACAGAATCTTCAATATTGAATTTCAATGCACATGATTTATTTTTAAACAATTTCAAGAATTTGACAAAACAATAATTTTTTATTTGCATGGAAGACATATCATGTCAGGGCACTTATTAAATATATACGACATTTTTGAGTATTTTTGAAAGTCAACAATGTTTTGTATTTTTTCTATCATACAAATATCGTTCTTAGTTTTGCATAGAAATATTGCATCGGAAAACAAATCGAATGATTTTTCTTCAATCATGTTTTCACTTTTGAGAGTTACTCTTGCTTTGATTCTCAAAAAATTCAAATGATCATCCTCTTCATTGCATATGTTTTTGCTTTTGAAAAAAAAACCTAGATGGATCGGAATATGAACGCTCGGTATGGATCGGTCTATTGAATAAACAATAGAATTCAAATATTTCTTGACAGAGACACATTGATTATTTTGATCTAATCGATTTTGTTTTAGAAATTCTCTAAGATATTTTCCATTGTGTTTAATGATTGTGAGTGTCTTGTCTTCGAGCGATATTTCCTTGTTTTTTATTCCGTCCGAAGGATGAAATTCTATCTTTTTGTATTTGGACAAGTCTGGCTTGATGTCACCTTTTGTGTTTATTGTGTGTTCAACGCCTAATTCTATTTGGTACGAGTCGTACATGTCTTCTATTTCCTGGTTGATGTTGAAGTAAATGGGAAGATTATTGGATTCCACAGAGTAAGGGATATAATCAATATGTTTCATAAATTTTATATTTTTTCTGTATTCATTTTGTCCGATACAAAAATTTGTCTTTGTAAAATAGTTGAATGTGCATCTGTTAAATCGTTCTATTATTTTTTTCTTTTCCAGGGATGTTTTTGATCTTTTGTTTGTTATTTTAGGCATTTTAGAGTTGTGTTGTATTGTTTAATTATTTGTTATGATGGTCTCGTTTATTGAAACATTGAATGCTCAAATTTTTTGTATTTATAATTTTCTTTGATCTGGAATAAATAAAATAGAATATTCCAAATCTATATTTGACCGCGATCACAGCAAAAAATCATATATTCAATGGAAAATATATCGGAAAAGTGTTTTTCTGAATATTATCAAAGGATAAAACGGAACAAAAAACATGTTCTCAGCAAGAATGAAAAAAATGTCAAGTATCCTCATGTGTGCGATACAATCATTAGGCAAATGGTGCGAGAAAAGAATTATCTATTGGGGTATGATTTTTACAACGATGAATCGGTGACTCAAATCGATCCTGAATTTCAAAGTGAAATCGAAACGACAAATTATTTTTGTGGAATAATGATCATGGCGATGTTCAAATCCACGTGTATGGATCATTTGGACAAGTATAATGACGGTTTGATCAATTTGACAAGGATCAAAAAACACATAAAAACGCTATTCGATCCATGTGAAATCTACTTTCTGGTCTATTCACTCGAATCTCTCTACATGATCAATAAACAAGGAACCCGCAACTTATACATTGATCAGTTACTAAAGGAGAGTAGGGAGTCTCAGCAACCATATCTGATATTTTACAATATCGATGTGTATCACATGTTGAACAAATTTGTTTCGCCAAATAATGCTGTATTGATACTCAAGGAATTTTCCTCCAAAAAGCAACAAATCAAAAAACAAATTATTCAGTCGGATCAACAAAACATCGAAAGCATATACGATTGTTTGGATGAGGCGATTGCTCTATGTATTGATTGTATAAAGTATGTACATGGTTCATTGGGTGCATTCATAGATTTATACCAATTGTTCAATCCATTGATCGAAAAGCGACTTGGTTCAAATGAACCAATAAGCAGGAACAATATCAATCACTCCAACATTGACAGCGCGATACACATATCGGACAGTCTGTTTGAATTTTATTTCAACACGGGATTGGATCGAAAAATAGTAGACTCGAACGGGGCAATAAAAAAAGAATTCAATGAGTATTTTGGAGATTTTTCGACCGAAAACAAAGATGCAAAACGCAAAAGGGTTTCTTTCCACGACTCAAATAAATTAAACGATTCATCATTCAGTGAAGATTCAAGCAGCGGTTCAGATGAAGAAATGGAACTCAACAAAAAACAGATTCCAACACAACAAATTAATTTTTCCAAATCTCCAGGCATTGAAAAACCTCAAATCACACAAAATCAACAAAAAATCACTGGAATTAATGAACCTCCTCAAAGTGAGAATGATCCATCCGAAAAACAACTCCCTGGACAAACTATCAACACTAACACGAATAATAGTGCGAATAACAACGATGGTAACACTAACACAAACATCAACACTAATGCGAATAACAATACTAACAACAATAATGGCGGCAGTGGCAACGATGGTAACAGCAACAGCAACACCAATAACAATACTAACAGCAATAATAGCGGCGGTAACAATAACACCAATGCGAAT
>Ga0100391_1000689_pt1 | contig 38662 bp, 16 predicted proteins | sample CryGeymeta201515_FD_81541 | JGI IMG/M metagenome (GOLD analysis project Ga0100391, IMG submission 81541) | Groundwater microbial communities from Crystal Geyser aquifers in Utah, USA - Crystal Geyser metaG 2015-15 | ecosystem: Environmental > Aquatic > Deep subsurface > Groundwater | place: USA... | reverse complement strand
TCACTCCACTGGATCTGCCGCCTGGTTTAAACTGCCAACTGTTCCTATATATCCATGCCATGATATATAGGTCTTGGTTGCCGGTTATAGGCCTTTTGTGACTCCCACTGGATCCTCACAGTGTCTTGAATGGTCTTTACGGTGGCAGAACTGGCCACGGCAGCCAGTGTAATGCACGCCAGTGTTATAGATCGAACCTTGGCAGTCGCCAGTATCTGTTTGTGGATCTGTACCAAGAGCAGCGTAGTCGATACAGGCACCATCATTAGGATGCCATTAAAGTGGTCCAATTGAACAGGATTGTTCCACGTTTTGAGTATCAAAAAAGTGACCAGTGCCATGATTTGAAAGGCAGTGTCCAAACGAAGGTTCATCAAGACAACCGTTACGGAACTGTGGCATATATTATTCAGGATACTGTCAGGGCTGTTGGTATCTTGGAGCAAGTATGCTTCACACAGACCTCCTCCAGCATTTGCAGTAGTAGTAGTATCGGTTGTGTCATTGGTGGAGGACACATCATCTGAGGGAATCGAAAGTTCATGAACCGCACGTTTCCATTCCAATAAACGAGACACACCAAAGGCAAAGAATACGATGGCAGTCAATTGTGGTTGAGAGAGGCCCTTCTTGTTGTTATTGGTGGTGGTGGCGGTAGTGGTGGTTGATGAAGTTGAAACTCCATCCTGTGACTTGGTCTGTTGCTTTTTGCTTTTTGCCGCGGCGTGGCTTGCCGACCGATGCTTCTTGTTTGCTCCCATGGTCCCTATCGTTGTTGATAATAAATACTCCGAGTAATAGCGAAATTCGAAATTGTGTACTGGTAGGTACGACAGTTTATTTTAATAACATAATTGCGTGATGATGTTAAACAATACTAGACTAGTAGGTCTAGTATACTTCGTATGTAAAGGATGGATCTTGAAATTAATTATTACTGGGCTGGAGTACGATTTTTCGTACAAGAAAAGCTGATATGAGGAGTACTACTAATAATCAACAACGGATACCATATTTAAGGAGCAAATGTGCGAATAAACTGATTGTTGTTCACTCAAAATCTGATTTCTTTCCTCCAGTTTGTGTTGGAATAGAGTACTGGTAGTATTGTATAAGCAAACATAATGTTCGTTCCAGTGCCTGGCTGGTAGAGCTCCTGCCTCCCCTCTAACCCGAGCTTTATGCATCCTCCGAGAGAGCTGCAGACTCCCCCGCTTCGTATGCCTCGCTGTCGTCTTCATCCGCGTCGACTTCGTAGTCCACGTATTCCTGGTCAATCAGAAAATCCGTAAAAACCGCCTTGAAGCCAATGTTATCCGCTCCCGGACTGGAGGAAAAGAGCCCGACGCTGAACTGTTCGGCTTCTGAGAATCTGGCAGCCTTCAATTGCTTCCAGTCTTCACCGTTAAAGCTGTACTCTGCTTCAACCCAACCCGACAATCTAGAGAGTCGCAACCACAACGCATCTTCCAGTTGCTGTCCTCCTTCCAACAGCTCGTAATTGTAATTCTTGTCGCCTGCCGAATACTGTCCAGGATACGGAGTTTTTCCTTCTGATTCGTGCTTCATTGTATCAGCATCATGAACGTACGCTGCCACGTAGTACTTGAGATCATCCTCCTGATGGCTTGGGGGCTTTTGATACTCCAAAGCAACTTTGGCATAAATACCACGTTTTTCTTGGACCAAAATGCCACACTGGTCCAACCAGGTTTTCATTTTGGTCTTGGGTACTAGAACTTTAACGGTACATTCGAAGTCTCCCTTGACTTTCCGAAAATAAAAGGGAGCGTTCGCCGCAATGCGCTCTTCCAATTTGCGACGAAAAACGTGCGTCTGACCAGAAGTTTTTATTTCAATTTTGCCGTCACTAACTTTCCCGTCTTTGGGTTTGCCGAGATTGGTCCAAAAGAATTTTCCTTTTTTATCTGTCATGACTGTTGCTTGCTTCTTGCTTCCTTCCTTAGTTCGTTCGTTCTTTTGTTCGATTCTTCGATCGTTGCTCTGTTGCAACAACGGTAACAATGGTGTGAGTTTATTTCCTAATAAGAGAATGTTACAGGTACGTCGACGATTAAAAATTAAAACAGATTAAATCAACTTTCAAAGTCATCCAGCATCGCCATCCTTGGCAATCCACATTGTTTTGATGACTTTTTGTTGGCAACATCTTAGGGTTTGGGCTGGAAAAGATACCTTTCTGACTTTTTGTTTATTACAGCTAGGGTTAGTTACGTAAAAATAGGAAACATAATTATGTTAACAGACAGATAGATAGTCTCCTCCTGGTGTTTCCCTTGATGACGAGAATCTCGACCTTTTAGCCGCCTTGGTAAAATTTTTTGTTGATAGCGTAAGATCGTAAGCATTGAAAAAAAGAAACAGAAAACGTTCGTGATGACTGTTCATAGGAGAACCCATTGCCACGGACATGATTATTTTTGTACTGCTGCGCACTGCGCAATGCGTGATCGGTGTTCCCCTTGCAAACTATCCATTATGCGCTTAAACACAAGTGAAGTCATCAGGTTTGCGAAAAAAGGAAATTCTTTGTGCGCTCCTGATGAAAAACAGCCGACTGCAACAACACTTTTCGGATGCTCCCTGAAAAGGGGAAAATGTACTAAAATTCCCTCCTGCCGTCTCTAGTTGCAGGAGAAAACAATGCAGGAATGCACACAAAAGAAGAAAATTTAAAGAAACTCCTTTTATTATTGCAAGGTTGTTGAATTCTCCCCCCTAGGCCTCCTCAAAACAAAGAAGAATCTCGCCAGTTTTCTCATCACGCGATCGAAGCTGAACCGAATAGCTTAATCCCTGTTGAATCTCTTCGACTGCCCGTGCCGAATTGGTAATGACTCTGACCTCGTCCAAAGATCCTCGACGAAGTTCTACAACCATGTCAAAGACTGGCTTCTGGTCCTTGTCACTAGATACCACCAAGTCGGAAATGTACCGATCGTCTACAAGCTCTCGCAGGCTTCCTGCGGTAATGGATGCTAAAAGTCGAATGGATCGACGCTGACAAATAATGGCGGCTTCCACATCGTTGGCTCGTTCCAATTCGTGAACAACCATGATTGAAGGTTTATCTTTGCGGGCACATCGTGTCATTATATCACCCAGTGACTCTATCGGCATCGATGGGACCCGTCGATCCACTTTCTGGCCGTGCATATGGAGTTCGTCTCGGTCTACAACTGCCACCTTGACTTGATTGGCCAATATTTGCGCTGCTGCGCAAAGCAGCTCTGACTTGCTACTCCCAGTCTCACCGCAAAAGAGAATTGACTTGGTGGGGTTTGCGTACAACAAATCCAGGATGATTCCAGCTCTAGAGTTGTCGGTGATAATGTCCGAAGGTCGCTGTACCCGAAGAAGTTCCAATGATACCATTGATTTTCCATGAGCGGCGTCATGGCATAAACGTCGGGAACCATATCTCGAGGCAGCTGAAGTTGCTCTTTCAGCCGAAGCTTGTTGTATCGACTTGAAGAGTCTTTGAGACGCCTCGTCCGTTTGAAGCATATTAAGCAATGATAGCTGAATTTTACGGAGCAACGCATTTTGTTCCAATGCGTAAGAGACGTCAGGTTCTGCAAGTTGTCTTTTTCCAAACAAATGGACTGTGTTTTGGGGCGATTTATTGGATGCAATGCCTAGTTGATGGGCCGCATCTTCTAGACTTATACAGGGATCTCCCAGTAGGGATTCCATAACCAATTGAATGTCGAATACACCTTTCATGGGCTTCACGACTCCTCCCATGTCATTGAGTGCAAACGCAATGTGATGCAGGTCATAGAAGACCTTCACAACATGTTCGTCAAGGAAAAAAGCCGATAGAGCTGCAACGATGGCTTGAGTCCCAATCTTAACGCAATCGAACAAGTATGTCTCTGCGTCCGTTCGAATGGCAATAAAATGAAGCTCTCTGAGAGTGCCAACAAAACTCACAGACACCGCTTCATTGGTAGGAGGTTTCTTCAGGAAGGATGCCGTCTGAACAGCTCTGGTAAGCCGATCCATTGACCAGACGTACTCAATATTGATGTTGTCATGGTCCAAGATTTGCTTATTTGGCTTCCAAATGTCTTTGACACAATCAAGAATAATGTCTACGGTTGATCTGTCCCAAACAATGCAGAAATTTCTTTGACTGTCGAACCACAAGCATTTGAACATTTGTAGCTGTTTCAAGAGCGCATCAAGGGCGTGTTCTATCTTTCTATTTTGTGTTCTAGCAGTTCCCTCCGTGGTGTTTTCAAACCAAGAGATGAAAGAGACGACAAGGCCTCTGTCCAGAATTCGCCTAGACAATTGATGAAGTTGCAGTCTACTGTTCGGCCACGAGCGTCCAATTGACGCTTTCTTGATCTCATGAAGAAAACAAACCATTGCAGAAATAACAGATCCTTCGAAGACAAGCTCCAATGCCAACTGTTCCTGATAAGAGAACAAGGCTGAGATTGTCGATAGCTCGGTCACATCACTTGTGACAGATGTTACGTCATGTGCAGGCTCATACGTCTCTTTTGTCGAAGACGTTTCCGGTTTGGACTTGCTGATTGTGGGGGATGATGGATTGAATAAAAAACCACCACTGGGTGTGCGGGTTTGAGTGGGGCGAAGTTGTTGCAGAGGTGTTTCGTCCATTGTCAACGAGGACGTTGTGTGTTCAAGAAAGTCTATGTTGTCGCCACTTGGACTTGTCGGCATATCATCTGTGAAAAAGTAATGGCCCTTGGCAGATCGGTAGTTTAGATTCTGACCCTGAGAATCTGTATGGCGAGATATGTATTGAGATATGTTCCTTTTTTGTGTGTCGCCCCCAGTTGGCTTCAAGGTCTCTTTTTGTTGAGCACAAGGCATCGAGGGCGGTTGCGACGACGAGTGATCGGTTCTGTCGGCGTTGGCTCCGGGTGATGACCTGGATCGAGCCTCAGTTAGCATTTCAGTCACACTGGCACCCTCAGTATTGGTTTTGCCGACCCTGAATGATGACGTTGATAGAGATTCCGCTAGTATTCTAGGCATACTATCAGATCGGGTTTCAGTGATTCTGGGACTGACCCTGGGGCTGGGGCTGGGGCCAGACGACGTCATTGATCGGGCTTCCGCCAGCATTCTTGAAGCTGTTTCTGCTATCTCTACTTCTCTCGGAGACGATAAAGGAGTATTTTGCATTTTATGTTGCGTGCTTGGAGACGACAATGGAGCTCGTGGAGAAGGCAGTGGTGATACTCTTAATAAAGTTTGTAAGAGTGGAGAGGATGGCTTAGTACCTGAATGTGCTGGAGGTGTATGCGGTGAAATTGCAAAATAATGGGAAAGAGGCGATGAAGATCGAGATCCTGTGGGAGTCCTCAATTCGGAACTGGGGTTCCGAGGCGGTCTGTGGAATGCGAAGGGACCGGGCAGAGGTGCTGGGCCAGTCATGACTGAGTCTGCGTGTTTGTTTGAATTATTCACAGAAGATGTCAACGACCCTGTCGAAGCCACAAATTGTGAAGCGTCAAACAATGCTGCCGTCTTTTCTTCCGTCGATGTGAACTCAACGGTAGACCCTGCATTTGAATTGGGACCATTCATGACAGAGTCTGTACTACTTGTAACATTCTTTCTGGAAAGTTCAGGACACGGAGTGACGGAATTTGTAATGTCGACGGTGTTATTTCTGGAAGATATCATCGCCCCTGAGGATTTTACAACTGATGAAAAATTGGGAGCTCTTTCCGACGGATTTCCCAGAGATGCTGTCTCGGCAGTCGATTCGGTCGCCGGCGGCAATGACACCTTTGGTTTCAGCTTTGTATTGATAGTCAAAGTTTTCTTCTTGATAAATTTCTCGGAATTTGAAAAATACAAAATAGTCTTGTTGGAGGAGCGAGAGTAAGAAATGTATTCGCATTGCTGCAGAACGTTATGCGCGAGCTTGATTTGTGCTTCACACCGGCGATCCGTACAATGCTTCAAAAAGTTGTTGTATTCGGGTGCTTCTTGTAATAATTGACCAATTGTAGCACCTTCAGGGTATTTTGATAGGACACGAAGGATATCACTAAATGCATTCGTATTAGGAAGCATGCCAACCAATGCTTTGACGAGTGACTTGGATGAGCCGCACGATGATATCGTAGAATTGGAAACTGAATGCGAATCTTCTTCCCTGACGCTTTTTGAGACAATGTCGGGGACTGTCACTGATGTCTTTGATTCTTTATTCTTTTGAATAATACCACTGCCCTGATAATTGTCTTTTTGGTTCGTATGTCGGGGCGTTCGTTGATTGAAGAATGCATAGACCTCCCTGTTTGCAGATGACTCTTCCGATGACACCGAAACGCCCTCGTCCTCTTGAGTATCTGCGGATAGTATTGATTGTATGTTCGTGTTGGTCGAATAGGATATATATTCGTGCTCGATCCCAAAATACGGACTGCACTTGACAATTTTGACACTAGGAATGTCGCGAAGAATAGCTTTGAGTGTTAAAATTCCGTTGGCTTGTGGATCCAAGGGAAGTTTCTCGCCATGTTTCATTTCATATAATTTTGGTAACATGTCAAGCATGATCATTTTTGGTTGATCTGCTGATGCTGGTACTGAGTTTTCAATCAACTCGAGAACACGGTGCTCAATCATTTGCAATTTTCGCTTGTGTTTGGCCTTAGCTTTTCGCTGGACACTATCATCCTTTCCGAAGATAATGGTACCACTGCGGCGAGACTCAGGCGCGTCATCTCGAGATTCATAATGACTACTACTGGCTGCAGCAGTAGTATTGGGAGTCAACTTGGCGCGATGGTTTGGAGATGATTTTGGAGATTCAGCTGCCGTCATGTGTTGCTGCATAGCCCGCAAAATTGATGTTGTTTCTTTGGCGGCAAACAAACTTATGATTGTCTCCTCTTTGAGCTTTTCTGGTGACTGGGGCCTTTCTTGTCGCCAATAAATGCCTTGCTGAAAATTACCGTTCTTGTTGCTGTAGCTATTGTTGACGGAGTTCAAAAAGTCTTCGCTTAAAGTCGTCCCAGACGACTCTTCGTCTTCGCAGCGATCCATTTCTTCCTCTTCTCCTCCTTCTCCTTCTTCTACTACCACCTTTTCTTCGTCTTCTGTCTCGGAAAAGAACAAATTAATTTCATCCTGCAGCTGATGATTGGCTGCGTTGGGAGAGGGGTTATCACTGCTGTCATCATAACCCTCGCCCATTTGAAAGCTTTCCAGCAGTTGATTGTCGCCTTCCTCTTCCTGGAATTCTTCGCGAGAACTATTTTCACTACTATCCTCCACATGTAATGATGGTTGATAATCCGGGACAATGCACTTGGGGTGTCCAATCATGCAGTATTCTTTTAATTCTCGTCGACTTTCCGGTGTGTGTCGATCTTGTAACAAGAATCTAAATTCATCATCATTTTGACGACAACAGATTTCCATATGCGCCTTGTTGAATTCCCACCCCGCAAATAGCATTCCACATTTGATACATCCATAGACTTGTGACATGTTGCTGTTTGACTGGGAATTTCCCGGATTGAGTAAACTTAATTGTGTAGATAAATTTGAGTTAAATGATAAAAGTGTTTCAAGTCAGATTGAGCTACTAATTCTGAAACGACTGTGCTATTGTAGGATAGCCGTGTGCTATTGTTGTGCCAACTCAGAGTGTTTCACTTCTTATTGCTGGGTTATTGATAGCTTTCGGCTGGTTGGTTGGTGGGGAGCACTTATCGCTTGTTATCTACGAGTACGAGTGGTATCTGCTTCCAACATCAGCACTGGGCTATGGCTTAATTTTAGTGGTGGCAGAGGCGAATTTCAAGTAAAAAATGAGCGATGAAGTGTCACATTGAGAGCGATTCAAGCGCCTGACGATGCCGAATTCAAATTTGCTACTCACATTTTCATCGTTTTGCAGCGCACCTCAACGGCCAAGATACGCCGTTGGGACAAATTAAAACAAAAGTTACTCCACGACGCCAAACTGTAGCTGATCGCGCTCGAATAGCATTTTATATGAAGTCTACTTTTTCCTTTAGAGTAACCTTTACTACTGTACTTCCTTATCTGAAGGAATCCTCGCAGCCCCTTTGCAAGAAGTATATCAGGTACCGTAGATTGACCGATTGACCCATACCCCATACACCATCAAGAAACATGAAGTTCTTCGCCTCTTTGCCAGTACTTTTGTCATTCTTTCTCTCTTCGACTGCTGCCAAAGAAGATGCCGGCAACAATCTACGCCAGCAGCAGAAAGAGCGTGACCTTCAGAGCATACCTCCACCCTGTCCATCGGAGGACAAATTCAACGAAGTGCTTTTCGATCTCACACGAGCTCAAACACAAATCTTTTACAATGCCATGCAGCTGACCTTGCTCGTTACTAGATCCAAATCGGGTTCGATTAGCAAAGTTGAAAAGAAACAAGAAGACAATCCTTACTATTCCAATTTTACTGGCTTTGGGGATATTAACGATCAAGCTTTGGTGGCCAAGGTGGCATCGGAAGATACTTGTTATGGAGTTTTTATGGGTAGCGAGAAATTGAATCCCTTTGATGCGATTCAAAATTTGAATCCCTTCAATACAGACATGGAAAATACCGACTGTCAGGTCCGCAGTGCATTCTTCGATGCCTACAGTACATCCTACAATGACGAATTTCGAAACGCAGTAAATGACTGTGTGGCATCCTGTGGAGATACACAGTGTCCATTGGTCTTTGCGGGTTACGGATCGGGCGGGGCGGTTGCCGTAGTAGCAGCCATTGATCTGAATAAGTACACACCCAGTGTTGTAACGTTTGGTTCTCCTCGACCCATTGTACTTCTGGGCAACAAACCCTGCAACGACTTTGATTCGGCCAAACACTTCCGATTTGTAGCTACCAAAGGTGGAGTTTGGGACTACGTTCCAATGACAATGCCTTTGTTGACTGATTCAGCGCACTTGGGTATCCCTCTTTTTCTTGATGGAATGGATTATCCATTATTTTCTCCGGGAATCAACAATGACGAAGACTGGGAACCCCAAGCTAAAGGTCTTCACAAACTAGCAGTGTACGAGGAATATATTACGCACTTGTTTGAGCAAAATTGTTTTCCCGTTCCTGTGACACCTGGATGGCCGGCAGGACATGCTTGTAATGAAAATCGTGAATGTCTGGGCGTCAACTTTTGTCGAACAGGAACCTGTACTCAGTACAACCAGTCGCCTCCACCATCCACTCCGTTTCCTTCCAGTTCTCCGACCGTCTCCCTTGCTCCTACGGCAACATCACACTAGACTTGGTATAGTTTGACAAGACTTCAAGTCAGCCAACATGTATATCATGTACATTTACACGTAGACAAGATCAATTATTGTTGAGCCACGATCACGCTTCAGGAATTTTCCTGGATTTAAGTTAGATATTCGTGGTCGTGTGACTTGCTGATGTGCTGCACCGTACTATCTACAACGAGCTTGAATCGCTCTTGACTCATGTTACAGTGATTCTTTCTGTATTAGTTGCCCTTAATGACTTCAGCATGATTGTGTTGACGTGATTTCGTCTGAAAGTGATTTTGCATTTTGACTTTAGAAAGGCAAGTTGATCCTTCTTCTTTCACGTACCTGTATTGGATCTCGGACATACAGCGACAACAACGCACATGATTATCTAAAGGCAGCACACAACTTAAATTGACTTACACTTTTTCAAATTGTCGTGCGATTTCTTTTTGTGGCAAATGTATTTTTTTCTTCTCTTGCCAATGGTTTTGAAGCAGTATCTATCGTCGCAATGCCTACCTCACTTTACTGCACCAGCTGCGAGGGAACCGCAGAGCCCGCGAATTTGTCAACACTTCACTACTCATCACTGAATGTGCATATCAGGAAATCGTTCCTTCATTTTGGAAACAATAATGCTGGCACACTCTTCCAAAGCTCGTTCCGTGACATCTAGCTCGGTAAATCCAAATTGCTTGCAAAGATTCCGAGCTTTCGCCAAGTCCTTTCGAATGTAGCTATAGTTGGCATAGGTAGACTCTTGTCGCAATTTTTCCGGAACATGATGAAAAGCTTGCTGCATCCTCGATATGCGCAGCTTTTCCATTTCCTCGACGTCTCGTGTCAGGCAAAATACCCGTCTTGGGTCGATGGCATTACCAGCAGCTGCGTTTGGATGAATTAATTCATTGGGAGGTTCCAATTCAAAAACTAACGGTATGTTGGCAACTCTCAGCCCCCGAGTCTGAGATATAAAGATGCTGAGCGGGGTTTTGCCCGTCCTCGAAACTCCCAAAATGATAATATCAGCCTGGTGCAAGAGTTGAGGACACATGCCGTCATCTGTTTTCATGGTAAATTCGATAGCTGTCTTGCGAACATCATCCTGAAATGAGTCTAGCATCAAGATGGGCTTTTTCCCTCGTGATTCCGTTTGTACTCCATAATGCTCCAGGTCATCGGACGAATATCCCTTGAGGAGGCGTCGTCGCGCTCGCATGTCACCATGCCGTTGAAAATACAACTTCAAGGCATGACAAGAGGCTGGTGCGACTTTAGAAGCATCTTGTTCCAACATATCTTTCACGTCAGCAAGAGATATGCATAAGGCATTGGATAAGCCTAGATCTTCGAGGTTTCCTCGAAACACACATTCGTAGCAGTCTCCCCAGGTTCCTTCCAGTGGACGCTTCAGTTCGCCGTTGATGCTAGTTTCTGTCAACTGGTGTGGACCCTCCTCGATCTGCGAATAACGATAGGGAAATGTGAACAAATGATGCAAACAATTTTCGGGCTGACAGACATCAATGTTGTTTTCGGCGAGAAGTCGACGAACTGCAGAATCTTGGCAATTTTCTCCCTTCAAGACAACCCCGCCGGGTAGCTCATAGGCGCCAGTGCTATCCTTTTGGAGCAGCAAGACACATGTATGAGACCAGTCTTTGGGTTCATAGTATAAATGAGGAGGTTGGTGCATGACCAAAATGTACGTTGATCGACACCAGTTATATTCGTGGTTGTTGCCGAGGTCCAAATCCTCTAGTTGCTCCTGTTCCTCCAGAGACTCATTGCTAGAATTAACGAAGCAAATGCTCATAGTGTTGTCCTCATTGGCTTGCTGACATAGATTGTCTTGTGTAGTTTTAGTATTAACCTATTGACTGTGATTTGCACATCAAAATGAATGATTTGGTAAAGCTTTCGTTTCATATAGTATACAGTATCTCTCTGGATAGGGGTTCGCGTTTTCTGATAAAAATTATGTGAACGTGATTGAGTGCTTGCTTGAAGCTGAAATTACTGTGAACCTACGTACTGTACTTAAGTACTGGAGTACCACTGGTAACTACCACACTAAATATTTTACGTTTACTACGTACGAGTAGACCTAGTTAGGCTACCAGGTACGGTACTAGTCTCTACTGGACTACCAGGTACCATACAGGTCTACTTCAAGTAGTAGTCTACTCGTAGTCTACTACTAGTAGTAGTCTATGGTACTAGAGGAGTGGTGGCTACGACTAGTACTACTCATAGTACTCGTAGTACTCCCTTACTCGTACCAGGGTGGTACCTGGTAGCCCTAACACATTAATTAATTACAGTAATATTCATTTTATTCGTAGCACTTCCAATTGCTATTGTCTATTCAAAGTCAAACTAAGTTTATTCTGAGACTTCTCCTCATTTCTATCGCCTCCTAATACCTTGCGTCAGCACTCTCCCTAAATTTAAACAAAAATTTTTCCCACTGTTTGTCGCAATTGTCAATCAAGAGAGGATCTCCTGCATCAGCAACGGCTCCTTGATTGGTCAAACATTGCTCGCGATTGCCACGGACTCGAATAACATCCTGCGTTGAAGAATCATAAATAAATTGGTTCATGTTACCTTCAACACTGCATGGTGCCATGCGAACGCGGGCGTATTGACGATCCGCCGCTACGGTCAGACATTGCTCGGGATCGTTCGCACTCTTGAACTTTCCATTTTGAAATTTCCACAACTGCGAAAGAGGTTTGGTATTGAATCGACAAAGCTTAATTTCCACAACAGCACCCTTGCGAACTCCATTGCTGGCTGTCACACACCATTTTTGTCCGTCCACTATGGAATACAGAAATCCAAAACTGTCATCGGGTTCAGGAGCCATGGTAGGCTTAGGAGTTGGGGCTTTAGTAGGAGCCTTGGTAGGAGCCTTTGTGGGAGCTGGGGTTTCTTCGTCTTTTTTGAGAAAATCAAATATTCCCAAGCCGAAATCGAAGTCAAACTGAGCGTTGGCGCCTTCCAGGACAGCAAAGAATGCCAAAAGTAAAATGAGTTTCGTATGCTTGAGCATCATGTTCTACAAATATTCTTTTTGTTTCGTTGTAAGATGTTTATGATTTTGTTTGCTTTGCAAACTTGACGTGTTTTCTTAGCTCTGCAAACTTTAATAAAGAATAATAGAAAAAATGAGCAGGTCGTGAGCAGAAACGAACTTTGATTTTTGCGAGGATTGTCGCCAATAAAAAAATAGTATCAGTTCTTTTTATTGGGTGATTTTCCAATCGCTCAAACGTTTGGCGTGACTGGTTTTCATTCGTATTTTCCGGGTGGATTTTGAAAAGATGGACTTGAATATTTGTGCGTCTACTTTCTGGGATTCATTCCCAATTCCTAATGATGATGCTGTTCTTCACACCAAGTAGACCTACTACTAGACTAGCTACTGTAGCTAGCTAGCGAGATAGTACTTGGAGTAGTAGACCTCTAGCTACGACTAGTAGTAGAGCTACTACTAGCTACTATCGAGTAGATTAAATTTCTGGTAGTACTCGGGAGTGATTTTTATTATTGTTTTGAGAAGGGCTCGCATTTCAAATTTCTTTTTTGACATCTCACGAACCCCAATCAGCAGCCCGAACAACACACACAAATCTTTTTGAAGAAGTAATAATCTCTCTAGCAACTCATTTTGCAAACTGCCATGTCGGAAAATTGCGCTAAGCTTCGAGACTATTTTGCACTGTTTGATGGTACTGCCCGGGATTGGGAGACACAAGTGCGGCCGGTCGTGGAGGCTCTCTATCATGACGAAATGATGGTCTATTCTGAGCACTCCGAAGATAAGACGCGAGACGAAATGATTGACTTTGTCCGCCGTTTCAACAATGCCGGTGGCAAGGCCAAGATTGATTTAATCGAAGATACCCCGGAAGGCGTCCTTTATCAGGGTCGCCTTGGCACGCCCGACGGCCTTGACGTCAAGATACATTCTCTTGGAAAGTTCAAAGATGGCAAGTTATTCATCATTGAACCAACCAATCCCGATGTTTATCATACCATGATGTCTCGTGATTACCTCGACAAGCATGTTGTTGAAAAGGAATGCCCCGATTGCCCTGGAATGGCGTTCTAGCTTCTAGCTCATGAGGTAAAACAAAATTGGAGGAGCAGACGAGCAGGCCAGCTGTATTCGCGATGCATATTTTTGGAGAGGCGATTGCGCAAGATCAATTTGATACAGTACTAGGCAAACACTGCCACTAGTCTAGTTGTCGTCATCTCGCAGAATGTGAATCAAGTACTGTACTCCCACGTCCAAATCACAGTACTCACTGTATCGAGTAACATATATCTCTTGAGGAATTATTTTCAGAATTTTGGGATTATCTGTGCGTCTTTCCATTCCATGTTTTGTTCTCTCATAGATCTCCCGTCTCTCCTCGTCACCGTCAGCTGAGAGCTGAAAGGGACAATACACCATTTGCATGTCCACATTATTACATATAGTATTCACCAAGCAAAATGCACTGCACTAGTAGCACTAGAAACAATAAGTTGTATGTCGTAGTGGCTCGGCATGGAGAGCGCTGGGATTATCTTCAAAAAGATGCAGGAAAAGGCGAAGAATGGATTCGACAAGCAGATCGTCCCTGGGATCCTCCTTTGTCACCTCGCGGCCTTCAGCAAGCCTCCCGTCTGGGACATCACTTATCCAAGAAACTGTTTGAGTTAAAGCTGCCTGACGTGGCATGCGTGTATTCTTCGCCCTTTTTGCGGTGCCGACAAACGGCTTGTCAAGCTATCGAAGCCTTGAATAATGGTGATGACAATGATGCTACCATAACCACTACCACAGACATCATCCCTCTCAAGGTCCAGGTGGAACTAGGTCTCTCGGAAAGTCTCAATGAGAGCTGGTATCGTTCGTGGGCCTTGCCCCGAGCTGACGGGACTTGGGGATTTGTCCCACCCGAGGATCGAGAAAGAGGGAAAAAGCGACGTCATTTGCACGAGTTTCACGACGAAGAGTTGCATCCTTCCTCGAAAGTTCCCGCTCAAGGCCTATTGGAATGGAAGGATGTGGTGGCGCATTCCCTCCACGAGCAAGACGCAAAGTGCAACGAGCTCTTGATCAAGTTGCAAGATACAGTGTATGAATCAAGTACGGTCATCGTGCCTCCTTTTGCATTGCGACCGAAGGTCTTGTTGGAAACCAAAAAGGAACAGGAGGAGCGAATGCATAGTGTGCTGGCCAATAAAGCCGCGGATATGACGGCTAAAAATCAGACTCTCCTGATAGTGTCTCACGGAGGACCCGTAACGCATCTCTATACTAGGCTGACTGGTAACAATTGGACTGAACATGGTGAACCGAAATACTGTTGTTATAGCATTTACGAATGCGACCTGGACCAAGAGGGTGACGGCGAGAAGGTATGGAAAACATTGCTGGTGAACCAGTCAGAGTATTTGGAAGAATTGTGGTCGGACGCAACCTCTAATATCTAATTGAAAAGTAATGATAGAAAAAGCACCAAAGCTTAAATATATACAATACTACTTTCTTTCGTCAAAGAGCGAATGCAGCCGCATGCCTAGTGTGAGAAATTCCTGGTCCATGTGAACCTCATCACCTTCTCGCTTCAAGAACACGATATGTTCCGCGTAAGCCTCTCCTTCGTCAAAGAGTGATTATGACCGTGTGCGCAATGTGGGAATTCACTGGCCAATGTCAACTCTCATCAGTCATCACGCTTAAAGGACACAATATATTCCGGGTAGGCCTGGGCGTCATGGTAGACAACGAATATAGATGGACTGACAACATCGTCCACGGTCGAATCAAACAGCTCAAATTGGTTCCAAGGTTTGGGGTTTGGGGTGAGTTGACCGTAACTGCCTTGGCACCAATCCCCTACAACCACTCGGCACAAAAACATGTGCTGCGTGCCGTCGGGATCGGGAGTGGAATAAGTGCGACTGCAAGAATAGGATGCATCCCTGTTTATTTGGTAGATAAATGAATTGAAAATTGGCGTGAGCTTTCATCATCGAAGACAGCAACAGACCAGCATTTTCTGCTAATAAAGTGATACCTTGCAAAGTAGACACCCTTGCCATAGGCAACCGCATTACGGCCTGCAAAAGCACGATTGAAACCCTGCTTGATTATCTTGGGAATAGCAGCTGTCGTTGTGCCGTGAAACAGCCATTGCCGCTCGAGACCCTTTGGGTCCTTGTTATTAATAAGATGCTCTGGGTGTCGCATGTCGCGCTTCTTCGTGGTTTCCTTCTTGACGGCGTAGGACTGCCATAACGGAAAGCTCTGAATCCGCTGCACCCCAACAACTTGCACATGCTGCCGATGATGGTGTAAAGTATCAAGAAAAAAGTGAACAACATTGTCGTATTCAGCACTTCCGCTTGGAACAGCGAGAATGCCTTCCTTTCGTGGTTCCCATGTTTCCGGCTTTTTGAGACCAGCAGCTCCTTCGCCCATGTTGGCCATGATTTTCTTCAGTACATCAGGTTCGGCGGGATTGGAAAGTATCACCGGAAACCACCCCGATGTAGGCCGGTCGTGAAGTGCTTTAGAAATCACCTTTCTCACGTGGACGGGTAGAGGTTCTTCGTTTTTTCTTGCCTCCGCGAGAAGTGGATCATAAACAATACTTCCATACAACCACTCCTTGTCCGGATGCTCCTTCGCAATCTGAATGACCTGACCTTCGAGTGTGGGCAGAAAGTCCTCGCCATCTTTGGAGAAGAAGTCAATGTCGTCAGGGAGAGCTGGGAGTTGTGACACAATTTCGGAAGTTATCTCAACGAGAAGCTCCTCCCGTCGAACCCCTCTTGAATGATTTGTTTGAGCATTGTACTGCTTCATCGTTTGAAAGTCAACAATGTAGCAGTAGCCGCTGTTTGGATTATGGACTTTTTCAACTCTGTATGTTAAATCCAGACGAAAGCGTGGAGCTCCATTTCCGGTTATCCATTTTTGATATGCTTTTTCAATTTCGCTAGAAGCAAATTCCGAGTACTTGACATAAGTGGAACCTGTCATCACTTCAGATGGATCGTACATGTCTAAGTACTGCATATCTTCTTCCCAACCCCAGTCGATTTCTAGGTACGGGGAGGCCACTTTCTCAACGCCTCTCTGGCCAAACCTAGCCTTGTAGTCTACAGCATTCTCACAGGGCAACGGAATCTCCCGGGCAATCTGTACCAAATTTTTTAACTGCCCTTCCATTTTCTCGATTTTCAACGCGAGTGACTTCCTCTTTCTGAAATTGCGACGCTTGTACCAGTAAAACAATCCGAAACTAGCAGCAGCAACGGTTGCAATCGCTAGTATCCAAGGAACAATACTGGGCAGGGAAACAGTGTCGGGCAGATCCTCGCAGTACGACTGGCTAGGTTCTGTACAGCCCATGCCCAATGGGCACTTGTCGCAAGTGGGAGGCGGAGGCGTATTGAAATACTCAGAGAGGGCATAATAGCTCTTGCCCGCGTGTCTGAACCTAGCGATCACCGCATGTTTTGTCCTGGCTTCGCCGATATCCCCAGAGTATGGGTACGTCAAATCTCTGCCACGATGAGAGTAGTCAACTAAATCATTATGCAAGTCCATGCCTGAAATTGATGTGATTCCTTTTTGATTCAAAATTTGTTGCCATGTCATGCCGACGAAAGAACTATTTTCGCCGTGAGCAAGACAGCAACCAGATCCATCCTGAACTGTGCATATTTCTTCGTCTCCTTTCGCGGAAAACAAGCTGACGTAAAAATCGTTGACGACAATGTTTGGGTTTCGGTTTGTGATCGCTTTCATGACACTTTCCACAGTTTGTGACTGCAGCTCAGCCGGAGAAAATCTTGAAATACGTGCTTCCGACGATGCTAGTGTAAGCTCACCGATGGCCTGGCCTAGAATTGCGTGGGCATTTGTGCTGCTGCACTCCGTGCCGTACAAGTATGTGCACGACACGGGAGTACCGTCCATTTGATAGCTGTCTGCTGCAAAGTATTGCACGGGCGCCCGTTCGTGATTAAAGCCGACGCCGCCGTAAAAGTTCTCTCCCTCTAATGTTATTTGAAACAAGTAAGCAATCTTGGGAAAAATACGACCCTCATCTCCTGGAATACGCCAGTCATAGAGAACCCAGCCTCCACCAGACTCCGCGGCTTTCATGAATAGTTCGTGTAGACGATCAGCATTCATGGAAATATTGTTCAACTCGAAAATATGAGACAGTGACATACCGCTGTAATGCGGCTCATCACCATGAGAAACATTGGTGCTGTTGAAATCGATAACAAATACGTAGAAGTCGTTTACATGAAAACTGGGATCAGTTGAAATTGCGTGAAAGACTTCGTTCCTGGGAAGCGGACTGGAAATCGCGTGCGTCAGAGCATGAGACGACAGATGCAATGCTGTCTCAAAGGCGCAGGGCAGATTGTAATCGTCTGTGCACTCGCTTGTCGACTCATCAAGGTGTGCTTGGGTGGCGAAAGTAAATCCTGCACCTAGGTAATAATTGTTACCCTCAAAAGTGATTTTAACAAATAAGGCAACCTTGGTAAAGGATGGCTCTCCTTCTTCGTTCCGCCAGGGATACTGAGTCCATCCACCATTTTTTCCTTCCGCTGCTGCAACAAATGTCCGATGCACGGCATCTGCTTCCTCCGCCGTGGTGAGATTTCGTTTCGCCATAATGTCGGCAAAATTCATTCCGATTTCGTATGGAGCCAGGCCGTGTCCTCTCAAAATCCCATCGTACCCGTACATAAAAGTATAGAATCCTCCTGGCAGCTGGTATTCGTCCGCGTTGAAGCTCAACTCGTAGACAGCATTCTCGAACTGCGGAATCGACTCAGCCTGTGTCACCAAGGTCTGAGCCTTGCCGATAAGGGATCGGACGTTAGTAATAGAACACCAGGAATCGTACTCGGCCGTGCAGGGTAAGTCGGGCGGAAACTGTCGATTCTCGTAGCCAACACCTAAAACGTAGCGTTCATCCAAAAGTCCTACTACATAGGCGACCTTATTTCGAGGTTGAACAATCATTTCTTCGCCTTCTTCGCCCTCGTCGCTCCACATGTATCTCACCCATCCGCCACCCTTGCTAGCTGCCCGGAACATGCGATCGATGAGGGCATCGACAGCAGTAAAACCAACCCCCCTGATATTGAACACATCGTCGAGGTTATACCCCGCGAGTTCCGGAGCACCACCGTTAGCAGCAAGCATTCCTTCTGTGTCAAAAACAAAGGGATAAAAACCGGTATCCATGTTGTAGGTTCCATTGTTAATGTCATCCCAGCTTTCTTGGAGGGTCTGGTTGAAGAGCTCATTGCTGAAGCCCTTTTGCTGCTGCTGCTGCTGCCAGAGGTGCTGCTCCAGTCGTTGGTTTATAGCATTTGCACTATTCACTGCCAACCATTGGGAATTCGTTCGGGCACAGGGGGCGCTGTAGGCAGCATCGCAGCTCACGCGCGCAGGTTCTAGGTCTCGTGCTGCCCGGATTAATAGAGCAGCGGCAGTTCTATTCAAGAACGACACGAACTCCGTATCATCCTTGATGCCGACGACGATAGTTTCGTTCAGTAAGCGTCTTTTGGTGCGCCGGAAATTCCTTAACCTGCTACCATTGTCGATGTAGTCCGTTTGGTAACTGCTGTTTTCTTGATATGTCGTAGTGATCATTGAAATAATTGAAAGAAACGTATGCCGCAGATTTCTAGGGTGCTTTGTGTGGATTTTTTTTTAAGAATACAGTAACAGATATTGGATGAGTTCAATCCTAGAGGCTAGGTGAATGGGAAGAGTACCAGGTAGTAATAAATGTTGTTGCTTAGAGTTCTGTTAATAGTTCCTTGCCTAACTATCTCTACTCCAGTACTAATACCGGATTGATGTTGTAGCACTAGTTGACGGTTTTACTAGTTCAGGGATTGATGAGTTACTAGTCCCCTGTAGTCTCTACTACCTGGTACTGGTAGCTAGCTAGACCTAGTAGACTAGTTGATACGAACGAGCGACGAGACCTCCTCCTCTTTCGAAAGCTGCGGTCTTCCTGCTTAAAGTTACAGGTACTTACAGTGGTACTAATAATATTATTTGCTTGCTGCACCAGGCTGGTGAGAGCATTCTATGACTACGTAAATCACACAGCGAAAGTCTGAACTGTACAAGGTACTACTACTGGTAGTACTACTAGCTAGGAGTAGTACCGTAGTACCATTAGTATTAGTAATAGATGGGTTCATCAATGAATTTAATTACTAGTACATCTTCATTCGTACTGGTACTAGTAGACTAGTGCCGCTAGAGTCTAGTACAGTAGTAGGGTCCCCTACTAGTAGCTACTATCTAGTAGTAGTACCAGGTACTAGCTAGTAGTACCTGGTAGTACAGCCATACTATAGTACTGCTACGTACCTGTTAGTACCTGGTACTCCCTCCTCTCTCGGTACTAGCTAGCTAGTAGTAGCTAGACTACTACAGTACCAGGTACTACTCTAGTAGAGTGTGGACAGTAGTAGAGTACCATATTCCTAAAGGACACGTGCATGTGACGTCGAATAATTGATACTCTAATGAGGTGGTAATAAACCCAGATTTCTTCATTGTTGTTGTGTGCGAACCTACGGTACTACTTATTAAATACTACTCTACTAGCCACTACTAGTAGAGTAAGTCCCGTCTTTTCTACTAGTAGTAGTACCAGGTACGTGGAAGTGTGCGTGTTTACCATCGTAAAAGCTGGATTGTTTATTACATCTGATGTCCATGGTCTCTCACTCTAAACAACGACAACATGAAAGGAAGCAAGCTGGTTGACTCACAAAAAGATGCAACTGATGATACTTCTATTAAAAGATAGAATATATCTGCCCCTTAAAAAGATCGGCTAGTCCCAGAGTGCTCTTGGAAGGCTGCCCTGCAGTCAATGTCAATTTTGCATTGACGACCAAAATTGATTCTGCAGAATATTAAAGCAAATACTAGTATTAAGGTAGAAAGTGAGACAACGACATTATGAACGCTCCAAGAAAAATGTCACCAAAAAATAGTTGTCACAAAACACCATGCCATGTAAAAAAAAACATCGCCTGAGTCAAACAATAAGATACGTTCGCATCAAAGAATTCAGTCCTATCGATCCTTCAATGAAATTACTGTCTTTTCATTCTCAGCAAATAGCCAGCTTCACTGGATTTGTGGTGCCGCACAAACACGACCGTATTCTTGAACAGCAGCAGCAGCAGTAACAGCAACAACAACATAAAAATTACAATGCCGACTTACTTCACGAGAATTTTTTACAAATGAAAATCACCCGCACGTTTTCGTTTGGCCTTAATAATGGCATACTGCTGCTGAACCTGTAGTCTCATTCGTTCCAAATTGTCTTGCTCCTGACGGACCTCTTGATCAGTCAAACTTCCGTTGTTCTTTTTGTTTCCAGCATGCTGCTGTTTCTTTTGAAAGGCACCTCGGGGTAAGGATTGGAAGGTAGGAGGCCGATCGGCCTGGACGGTAAAATGGACATCATCTTGTTGCTGCTGTTGATTTTGACGGCGGCTATCACCGTGATCATCGCTGTCAAACTCATCCTCGCTATTCGTGTTGTTGTATTTGGCATGGCTGCTGCCAGCATGGGTTCCCTTCTTCTTGTGCTTCTTTTTGGCATTCAAAAACTCCTTCTTTTTGCGCTTCTTTTCAGGATTCGACTCGCTCGTTTTTTGCTGCTTAATAATTTGTCGTGTTTCCGCCTGAACGCGCTTGTTGTAGGCGCGCTTACTTTCATTGGCTTGACGCCCGAGGTGTTTCTTCTTGGCCGCATTTGGCGCCGTCGCCTCTGTAACAGTAGTTTTCAAGAGTTGTGACGCCTCTTTCAATTCCTTTCGATCAATTATACTTTGCTTATTGGAAGAAAGGTCAGCCTCTCGAGACGATGGTGGTTTCATAGACACAGTATTCTTAACTAGAATACTGTCGTTGGCATCTTCCAACAATAGACTCTCTTTCGAGGGCTTTTCCTTGGATAGACTTCCGGTCAAATCTTTCATGTCAAAGTCATCTTGGATTATTGATTGCCTATTTGCCTTAGTTGTAGCTGCTAGAGACGACAAGGTAGCATTGGGATTGATTCGCCTCAGAAGTTTTAATTTTCGATTCATTTTTTCTTGTTGCATTCGCTCGGCTGTCCTGCTTCGTTTCTTGGGTCGAACACCATTATCTCCCAGTCCCCAAACTGCCACCATGTTCTTTCCCCCATTCTTCTTTGAAAAGGGATCACACGCCTTGATCTTTTTATACTTCGAAGTTCTGCCCATCTTCCTTGTGCGCAGGGGGGAAAGATATGATTATTTGACGTTCTCGCTACTAGCTTGTACAGCCAGTACTCGTAGTACCGTAACTATCATCTCTTGGGAACTGCTCCGCGCAGTTTTAGTCTAATATGCCAGAAATGAAAATATCTCAATGGTGTTGGAATCGGTTATGAGCTAGCATTCGAAGGAATGAGGCTACTTCCTTCCCTGAGATTTTTAGTGAAACTAGTAGCAGCTCACGGCGCTACCAGTAGTAAGCTACTCTACTAGCTAGTAGTAGTACTTGTAGTCGCAAGGAAGCGTGGCGGCAAGATGCTATTCCTATTCCGATAGCGTCAGGCACAGGCTTCTCATGCTGCTAGCTACTCAGTAGCTAGAAGTTGATGATTTGTTAGGTGTATCCCTTGGGATGAATCGCAGAGAGTTGAAGTATGCTTCCTCATCAGGACCAATGGACCCATCTTAGGTGGTACAAAACACTCACCAACATTAAACAGAGAATCACTACGCTGACGCCAGAGTAATGGACGTATGACCATTCATTTATGAATTTGTATAACTATTTATAATACACACCGAAAAAATAGACTAGCGGTATCGAAGTGAACTTTATCATCACTGCTCCCCCGGATGACAGAAAAACCACTTACGTGCATTGAAATGGATTGAAAAAGAAACTCTTTCTTGATCCAACGCCTAGTTCTTTTTCAACAGCACCCTTCAACTTGTGCACTCGAATTGTTTCAGGTCGGCACTTTACTTCTAGTTCATTGGACCATTTACTCACCAGCGCCAACAGAGTTGACATTTTTTGTGTGTCGGTAAACAATGCCTCCCCCATGCGTTCAACCATTGTTTTATCAGATAGATTTTTCCTTGCCGCAACTAGCTCCGCGAGCTCCTTTTCGAGGAAAAAAACGATTCTCTGGATCAATGCAACTAAGGCAACGTCAAATTTCTTCACAAAGACCAAATACTCGGAAGCGGCAGGTTTGGATGGCATCAGTTCACATAGGGTGGGACATTTTCCAATTGCTAACAAAGAATTCCTCGATGCCTCCATCTGCTTGAAATCCATTCTCTGGATGTACGAGAATGTTGGCTCTCTCTTTCCTTTTTCAAATACGGAAGGAGTATAATTCAAGAGTAAGCTCTTGCGCTGCTCAATCTGCTCTCCAAACTGACGCAATAATCGGAGACGGCGATTTTCGAGCTCGGCAACTTGCATGTATTCCGCATCCGTGATATCAAGATTGCTGCCCATGAATCCAGTGAGAACACTGGATAGAAATTCGGTCTGAAGCGCAAATAATTCCATGTTTTCAGGTGGCGCTGTTCTGCGTTCCGAGTTCTGTAGGACCCCGTTAATTAAACCATAAAAATCTTTGAAAGTTTCGTTGTATGCAGCTGTTACCAAGCTACCCCCTGGACACTGGTAAAGATGATCATTCATCACCTTCAGACGAATGATCGTAGACAGAAGTGATGATTTCATCTGAGTTAGACTTTCTGAGTTTGTTTTATCAACCTCGATATTCAACAGATCTGAAACCACATGCTCAGTCAGTCGCCGAAGTTGTTCCGTACAAAAGTCCTCTCCTGCCTCAAGTGGTTCTTTCTCCATTGCCACTTCGTGAAGTTTCAGACAGAGATACCGAAGAGATTCACTTTGTAAAATGCTCTGTAACAATCCTTTCAAATGACCGATAATTTCTCCGAACTTCTCGTCATCACTTCGTGAGCCAAGCAGCTGGTCAATGACACTAACGACTGTCTTGCGCAACCACGATAAATGCCTCACAGCAGCTTGCAATGAGATTTCACTGCAAAGGTATGCCTCTGGGAGTTTTTCGGTGAAGTTATGAACTTCATTCATTAAATCGACCGCCACACCATAGTCTCCTTGATCAATTGCATTTTCGGTGGCTTTCAAAATAATCTTCAAGCCAACTTGTGCACATTTCAAAGCTTCAGGGAGCTCTTCCGAAAGAAGAACCGATTTTTCCATCATCTCGAGAGCCTTTCGGTAATCTTTTTTGTCCATAACTTTCATTTCAACGGCCTTCTGAAGCTGCTGCATCCCAAATTGAGCGCATTTGAAACCATCCGGAAAATCTTTTGAGTTATCAACTAAGACTTGCAAGACATCAAATGCGACCCCATAATCTTGCTGATCAATTGAAGAAATTAAAGCGTTCTTAATGGCTGCCAATGTCTGTCGTGCACACTTGTCGGCCTCAGGCAGCTCACGCTCTATCTTACCAAAGTGGCGCAAAATGCAGGTAGCCGTTTTGTAGTTCTGTTCCGTCAATGATGCCGACAAGACATCTCTGAGCATCAAAAAGCACACTTGAACCGTCTTTTTGGCTTTAGGATGCTTTAGAGACACTTCATAAAGGTCATTCCAAGTCTCTGCTGCAGAAACATAGTCGTGCTGGTCAATCTTTTCTTCTATCGAATCACGAATAACCCTTAAGCCAAAGCGCGCACATTCGCCAGCCACGTACAGCTTACCGTCCTGGCTAAGCAGGATGTCGATGAGATGCATAGTGTGCGAGGGTTCTAAGGTCCGAAATTTGTCTTTGATGACAAGCTCAAACGACTCTTGTCCCCTTGACGTAAATTCTCTGATTTCTTTTAGTTCATCTTCCAATTCTGTAAAATTATGCAGCAATTCAATAGCCAATGCAAAATTTTGCTTCCTTATAGAATGGTCAAACTCTTCGTGTATTGTGGTCAGCATTCTGCGAGCGCATCGACCAGCTTCAGGTACTTCAATGTCCAGTTGCATCAGGTCGCGAAAGAGCTCCATAATAATCTTGTAATTCTTTTGCTGAACAGCCTTCTCAGCTGTGTCCTGGATCATTTGAAGGCCGTGCGTGACACACTCAGACTTTAAGGTTTGAGGAAGATCGCAATCCATCTTGGTCATGTGCAACAGCATCTTCATTGCCACGTTATAATTGCGGTCGTGAATCGTCTTCAGTAGGCGGTCCCCGAGAATTTCGAGTCCCATGCGCGTGTATTCGTAAGCTTTGGGAGAGATTTTCGCCAATCCATTGATTGTTTCCATGATACCAATAGCTCTTATATAGTGTTTGTCCTCCACAACTAGTTCGAATACATTCCAAATGATATGGACACCCCGGTTTATACATTCTTCCGGAAAGACGTTGAGTCTCATCAAATTTTCGACGAGGCTGACTGTCATCGGATACTCATTATTTTCAAGCTCGCTTTCAACTGCGGTCAACATCGCGCGCATTGCATGACCAGCAAAGTCGGTGGCTAGGGGAGTCTTCGAGCACAATTTTGCTAATAATTGAATCTGATCGCTAGCCTCTGTTAGCTTGTGTCGTTCGATGGTGCTCGTCACTTCTTCTTGAAACGCTTTAAATCCGATTTCCAAGCAAGCGTTTGCCTCGGGATAGGCTTTGGCCAGTTCCGCTACTTGCAACAGGAGCTCTACGGCCTGGGCGCAATCTCCAGATTCCGCGGCTTGAACAATCTGTACTCTCTTTGCTTCAAGTCCACGGCGGATAGCTGCCAGAGCTTTGGGAAAGCTCCGCAAGAGAACACTGACCTGAACAATTTGCTCTGTGCTACTTTGAAGGTGAGATGATTCCATGGCTTCTAGAATGGATCGCCACAAAAGTTCTTGGGCTAGCTCTGAACATTCTTCGGCTTGAGGGACAGCCTTTGCAAGCTGTTCTAAAGCACGTATCCGAACTACAGCGGTAGCGTAGTCTCTCTTGTCTTCTGTATTGGTTGTCTTTGCTTTACTTTCTTTGGTGGTCAAAAGCTCGGTGAGACTCTGGTAGAGCATGGTAGCATGCTGAAGTACCGTCTGTACTCCAAGCTTGGAATATGGCTCTGCTTCTGGCAGGAGCCTTGCAATGGTTCTCAATTGCTCCAATCGTTCAATGGCAAGGGTATAGTCCTCACGAGCCAAAGCCAATGACAACTCATGAAGGGTCATTTCCAATTGAATCTGCAGTTTAGCTAGCGACGTTTCGGCGGCCATTGGCGCGAAGAAATTTTGAGGATCGCAGACGGGGTATGAACTGCGGACCAATCGTCGTAACAGCGTCTGCGGCTTTTCTTGTAGTGGTAAGACAAGCTGCGCCTCCGGTGTCGTCTTCTCTACAATGTCATCAATAAAACTCTTGAATACCTCTTCTTCTTCCACACTGGTAGTGCGTCTTTGGTTATGCTCTGGCCCTCCGGTTCTGTCTTTGCCGTAGTGTTTCGGAATGGATCTCTTTTTGTCTTGATCGCGTCGGCTTGACGATGACTTTTTGAGATCATCCTTAAAGTGCGCAAATTGCTGGTTCAGTCGAGTGCGGTGTTTGCTTTCAAATTTGGTGAAGATGTAGTTGAAAGGTTTGAGTCCCGTTTCTGGTCCCAAGACGAATTGCCGAGTAACCATGCCCCACATGCGGTTTAAATTGACGAAGCGATGACCAAGATTGTCCTTGCAAAATATTAAAATAGGTCGAACCGTTCGGGCCTTTTGGATAGCCCGAACTGTTCCAATACCGTGGGCGATATCATCTTCGATGCTATCTAGGGTGTCAAAGCCGGGTGTATCGCAAACGTAATACGTCTGGCCGTCCACTTGGACCTTTGCCGTTTGCAACGACTGCGTGACACCATACCGACAGCAAGAAGTTTGGTATTTGGCCACCTGAGGATCTCTGACTTGTACAGGTTCCAAATGAAAAAATCCCTCCACTTCACACTCTTCAAATTCTGTACCCGCTAGGAAATGAAGAGTTGTTGTTTTCCCACTCCCGCTGGGACCGGAAAGCAACAGAAGGTCTTTTCCCACAAGTTCCTCTTCGACTTGCTGGGTAGCATGCAGCAAGTGCGCTAGCTTGTCAAGATCGACCAACTGCAGGTCTTTGAGACTGCGTGATATATTTCGCAGGAGAGGATCGTCTCTTCTAATTTCGGGTTGTCGAATAAGTTTTTGAAGACTACGCAACAATCGGGAGACTTCTGCCTTTGGGAATCTGGTCTTGTCTTCGCAGACTTGTTCGGTCATGAACTCCAGCTGTTGTACCATCTTGTCTGTTTCGATATCCGTCCAAGATAAGGCAGTCAGAGGTTGATCTAGGAGGGAAGCACTAACACAGAGCTGATCGCTCGGAAGGAGATTTCCCCGCTCCATTTCAGTTCTATACTGGCGAGGCATCATCATACTAGCCTCATTTTGCATCTTGTAGGTAGATGCAACATGATAATCTTCACTAGGCTCATGAAGAGCTCTTTTGTTGTGATTTGTATACAAAAAGGGTTGCTGTGCGGCAACCATCGCTACTACTGGTAATGTGAAAGGTGAAAGTGGATGCGGATGCCGAAGGCCTGCCACTGTTGACTTGGAGGATGATATTAACCTATTAACCTGAGTACTCCAGAGGTCCTCGTTGCCTTCTTTTTCGGTCAAGTCTTTATGGTCGACCTCAACGGGTTAATAAGTGAAACAAGTTCGTGTGGAATAGTTCGGTGCTATCCTAGTTTTAGGTTACCAGGGTAGGTTATTCATGTGATTAGAATGCTCTTGCAAGGTGCGATAATTTCAAATTGGCGAAAATGTGGAGACAATCCTGAAGATATACTCATACGGCTTGCGCGCAAGGTGCATCGCATAAGTTCATACAATCAATATTTTGAGCTACTAACGTTATCTCGGTCAACTACAAAACCTACAGTAATCAGTACCATAGCTAGTAGTAGTAGTACGTACTTAGTAGCTACTAGTACTAATGCTACTCTACTACAGTTACAGTAGTAGCTACGAATAGAGTAGACTAATGTAATCCGGGGGAGTGGTTGTAGTAGTCTAGTCGTCGTACAATAATATTAAATGTAGGTCTCAGGATTAATATTTGGATAAGTACATATTATTATCTACTCTGGCATTTGGACTACTCAATATTCCAGGTACGAAACGTAGCTAGTCTAGTTTTGGCATCTACTAGCTTATGCGGGCAAAAAGAAACGAAATATATTCTCATCATGCTGTAGGCTCTACTTTTTGCTTAAAGAGATATCCGTAAATACACTGGTCAACATGTTATCCACATCCATCAATCGATCTTTTCGAGATTTGTTTGCCCCTTGTTTGCGCAGGGCATATGGTTGTACAGTATAAGGCTGTGGGAAGTAGCTGCTAGTTGTGCTGCTGAAGTTTTTCAAATTTTGTTCCGCATCGTATTTTTCTTCTGTTCCCGTCCGCATATTTTTCGCGCCAAAGGCTTCTCGTGTGTCTGATACATCGACATACGCACTTTTCACGCCGATTCTAAAAGACTGGCTGACGAGCACTTCTTTTGGTTTGGCTGGAATCAGAGTTAAATCTCTTTCGAGAGAAGCAACTGAAAATGCAGACTCCCCGTATTCTTGAGCTCCACGATTATCTGCGTTGCAATCGTCTCTGTTTTCTTCTCCGTGGCGAGCTTCATGCTGGATATTGTGCTGTTCTTGATGTTCCTCTCGATTTCCTTGTATTCTGTCATTGTTGTAATGTGCGGTCTGAGTAGTATGGCGACTGGCCACATTGTGTTGTAGGTTTACATTTGATGGATGGAATGAAAGCGAGTTTCCTTGTTGGCTTGTGCAGCCGGCGCCAGCGACGCATGCGGACTTGAGACCAGCCACCTGCCAACCATTTCGAATACAAGAATTTCCTCGACTCTGATCGCGAGATGCCGATGGTGACTGATCGATCGTTTTGAATGGTACAGGAATCGGCGAGGACGCCATGTGATGAGATTTTGGCTCCTGTCGACTCTTTCTGGAAGAGCTTTGGACGAACTCTACGGGATTTTTCTTTGGATATTGGTCGTACACATCTGCGTGCCGACTTGACCGAGAAGATATTCTCGATTGTCGTGATTCAATTTTGTGACTTGGCAGTATTTCATTTTTAGGTCGTGAAAATGAAGCAGACTCTCGTGATTTAGTGACGCGGTGATTCATTGTTTGGATCTCCTTGGGAAACAGACTGCCTTCCACACCCTCTTTTACACTCATGGTAATGGCGGACACTTCATCTTCGTATATTCCTTCAGATTTGTTCATCGTGTAGTCGCTGTAGTCGGCGTCGTCAACAAGTCCAAAACTATCATTATGATTTTTGTGGAAGCCTTTTTCTGTCTCAACGCTGTTTTGCTCCAGATGCAGGGGTTTGTATGATTTTCGATGATGTTGGTCATCTTCATCAAGAATTGCCTTCATCTTAAGTTTCTCTTTCTGGTGCTTTTCTCGAAGTGCAGCTGCTTTCTCGTTGCTAGTCGTGGGTTTCATTGATTTTGGAAGAAGCTTCTCCAACTTGTTCAGCTGTTGCAATAGCACTTGAGCTGTCTCATAATTCTTGCTTTGAATGGTCTTGAAGAGACGGTCGCGAATCACTTCGATTCCTAATCGAGACCGGTCGTAGGCTGTGGAAGAAACGTGAGCCACCTTGCTCATATGCTCAATGATGGTTATTGCAAGCTCGTATTCACGATGTTTTATGGCAAATCCAAAAGTTTTCCATAGCTTTTCTAGCCCCCGATTTAAACATTTGTGCGTGGACGGATAAACAACTTCCAATTGCGTCAAGTCTAGCATGATGGCGCCCGCAGTTTCGTACGACTTTTTCTCAATGGCTCGCTCTAGCCCGTGCTTAAATGTTTTTAGTGCATAGTGAACGAATTTTGTTTCCGACGGAAACTCTTGCGTTATAGGTGCCATGGCAATCAGATCTCGAGTCGCTTTGCCATATTCTTTGTCTTTCAGCAAATCCATTAGGCGAGTTTCGAGGGCGTCCAATATGTCAACAGATCCTTGCGCAGCACCCTTGAACCCATTACTCAGCTGAATCAATTGCATGAGCAGTAAGCAAGCAACAGTAATGTTTTCTGACTTGTTCACATCCTTTAAAATAGAATTGCGAAGGACTAAGATCCCTTTCTTGATTTCTCGACTCATTTCATTGTCACACTTAGAAATTTCTCGCATTTGTTTTACAGAGGCATGCGGAATCACAGTTTTAGTCTTTATGGCGACTTCCGTAAAGGTCTTCCAAAAGCTCCGATGCGTCAGGAGAAGACGCTCGTCCATATCAGGAATGGCAGTACTGAGCTGCTGAGACTGGGCAACGTGGGCAAATCCAGATCCAATATCCTTCCTTTCCATACACTCTTGGAATGACTCCCATAACAAGACAACATAGCGCTTGCAGGCCTTTACAGACATTGCGTAGTATTCTCTAGCATCGCTCAACACTCTGGACAAGTTCCTAAGGTTTTCAACTTGTTCCACAGCAGCAGGATAATCCTGAGTGGCCAGAAACATGAGAATACCGTACAAAGTCAACTTGAGCTGTGCGTGCAATAGGTTTTTGGTTGGTTCTCGAGCGAAAGGTTTCATCCATTTTCGGGGGTCGCAGACCGTTTTTTCACTCTCTAGTAAGGAACGAAGCAAGTATCGAGGAATGTCTTCAATCGGATTGACAATCTGGGCTTCTGGCGTCGTCTTTTCAACGATATCATCCACCACATGCTCAAACATTTCTTGGGTTTCTGGATCGTCTTCATAGTCAGTTGCCATTTCGTGGGTGTGATTAAACATTTTGCACAGTCGAGTTCTGTACCGATCTTCGAATCTGGTGAAGACGTACTGGAAGGGAATGTTGGTACAGTGATCATCATGAAGACTTGTTGCATCAGCACGACCAGAAGCGGATAGCCCATCTTGACTTGTCGTCGTGATTGCTTTTTCCAATTTAAAGTAGGTTTGCATCATTTCAAATACAGATCGGAATCCGCTCATGCGATTTCCCAGGCACTCCTGGCTGAGAACAAAGATAGGACGAACCGTCCGTGCGGTTGAAATGGCTTCGACCAAACCGTAAGAATGAGCAATCTCCTCTTCCACGGAGAAGGGCAATTCAGAATTGGTCAAGAAGGAAGCTCTCGGTGTATCACAAACAGTATAGTTCTTGTCATACATTCGGACTGTACACGTCTGCAGCGTTTGATTATGCCTACCAGCAGAGGAGGACGTCGTCCTACTGCAAGATGTTTCATAGCCAGATACTGCCTTGTCCAAGAATTGATTCGGTTGAAGATGGACGAAGCCATCGACATCTACTTCGCGAAAGGTCGTTCCAGCCAAACAGTGGAGTGTTGTTGTTTTTCCACTGCTCGGTCCGCCTAATAAGAGCAGAACATCCTGCCCTTCCAATGTTGTCGCCACGTCTCTGTGAGCCTGCATCAACTGTGCGACTCGATTCAAATCTACGCACTGAACTTCAGTAAAGTAGTAGGCAATTTTCGTCAAAAGAGGATCATTGCGATCCAGTTCTTCTTGAGCTAAAAATTGTTGCAAAGTGTGAAGCAGTTTCTTGCTTTCGGATCGCGGCAATTTGGAATTTCGTTTTTCCTGGAGTTGCACCGAGAGGAATTCTAGCAATTCCTGAACGTGCTCTGTTTCTTGCTTCATCCAAGGCATTCGAGAAATATGATTCAACTGGGGAGATGGCTGTTTGTGTTGTTTCAGAGAATGCTTCGGCGATCGCTTGTGGTGGTTCTGGTGGTCATCACGGCGACGTTCATCAATATACACACAACTCTGGGGGCTGTCCCGTTGTTTGTGCATCCTATGGTCAGACATGAAGGTTAAGCAAAACAAGGTCTATAACTTGCGCTTAAAATGATGAACAAAGTATTAATTGAGCGGGGCTGGGTTATAAACTCGGGTCAAATACTTGAATCGTATGGACCGGAATACTGCGTACTCTCGTAACTGCAATTAAGAAGGGAGATAGAGAAATTTAATAATGTTTGGAAAGAAAACGATGTTTATCTCACATGCATACAGGCTAGCTAGGTGCTCTCTTTTTGTTACTACTAGACTAGTCTGTTCATGGAAGTAGGTTCAGGCGAGTTGCTGCGATTCCACTGTGGCAAAGTTTGGTTGCTTTCTGCACTTCATAGGAACTACGTACTCGAGCAAAGTACTCATTGCCTGGGCGTGTGTCGGATGGAAAATCATGAGAGGATGAGAGGTATCATCCAATTCAGCGAATTGTCAGCCGATGCAACCCATGATTTATTTCAGCCACGTGAGATCGCTACATAGTGAAATGTTCCCTAAGTACCGTATCACTGACTACTGTAATTACTACAGTGGATTTTTTAACCTATTCTGCATCCCACAAGTTCAGAAGCTCTCACTAGTACCAGTACTCTACTGCAGTAGTACTAGCAACAGTAGTAGCTACCGTAGTAGTACAGTAGTAGGTTCTCTTGAATGAAACATAGAAGCTGTGGTTAGTCAAAGCTGCCATGAACGACGATCCTACAACCGCAATCTCTTCATCCATAAGACGGTCTGTACGTACATGTCACGAGAAGAGAGCTCGAATTCGCAGTAAAAGTACCATTCGACAAGGCCAAGACCAGACGTTACGTGAACGAATTTATTCGGGTTCATCGTCTGGCACTTTCAGATCAACAATGAGCCAGCAAAAATCAGAACTCAGATTAACAAGGTTGCCGGTAATTTTTAACGATAGAATGGAACTTCAAAATCTGCCGAGCATGTCTCGGATCAGTGAAGAAGCCTCACCCCATCAAACGGCTTCGGCCTCATCTGCTCAATGTCTCGAGAAACCTGCGGTTGCATCTGACTGTAGTGAGAAACATATTTCTCCAACTCCTGCGGTTGCATCTGATTCTTCCTCTTCTTCCAAAATGAGCCACCAAAACGACAGTGTAAATAACACCACCACCATGACAATAAGCAACAAAGTTTTCTCCAATGGAACGAACGACGTTGTCGTGGAATCCATTCCCTGGACTCAAGATGATCAAGACTTATTGAAACAACAAGTAGCTTTCTGGAAGAACTATCTTGTGGACCACGATGATGACGACGAACATTCCATTTCCAAAGACGGCATTCGAGACTTGCTCAGACTCTTGTACACTGCCCTGCGAAGAGATTATACCAAAATTGTCATCACACGAAGCGACCATCTGTTGCAGACCATCTCCCAGACGCTGCACCAAAAAGTTCAAGCAGTGAATCTTGTTCGCCTTCAGGAACTTTTGGATGCACAACAAAGAGCAGGTGAAATCATGGGGGGACAAGACGTGTTATTGCTAACCGGTGCTGTAGGATCTGGTAAGACCACGACACTCCACTTTTTGGCAGACACTGAATTCCACGAAGCTGAAATTGACGGCTTCGAGATTCTGCAGCCCTCGCGTATTCGAGATCCTCGCATCAAATCGTTCCAAATGTCCTTGAACGGACTTGACGCCACAACCAAGGTGCTGCAGGCAGCTCCGGTGATGGCTCGTTTTGGTACCAATCGCGAGGAATTGATTGTAATTTGTGATGTACCAGGTGCTGGTTCCGCATCAACAGTCGAGGAAGAAATTGCCTATTTCTTTGGAATGGGCATTGCCATTGAGCGAGCCAAACGGATCAAACCTGTGGTCGTGTTCAACGAAGAACTCGTTGGATCATGCTTTGGAAAGCTGTCAGATGCTTTTCAACAATTGAAACGAGAAATGTCTATCAAATCGTTCAAAGATTTTAAACCATTGGATTACGTCTTTACTCACTACGAAGAGCGACATAGGACACGAATCCACCTTCAATTGAAATCTCTTATTGCTAATGGGGGCATTCAATATAATCGTTGTGACGACGAAGACGACAATGACGACAATGATGACCGCAATGCCGCACTCTTTGAGGATTTTGTGGATGATATAGTGAGAAAGACAGCCCCACAAGCGAAACTGGCCATGCCATTAACGGACGACCCTCAGCAACTACTTGGTGATCTCTGGAATGGATCGTTTGTGGAAGAACCTGAAGGCAAGTATTATCAACAACCTCCCCCGGACGCAGCCCTGAAACAGCTCCAGCTTCAATTTGAAATTACTTTGGAAGAGTTCAAGTTGGCTTTGTCTAGAGAAGCTTACAGGGAAGCTGCTGATTGTATTGAGAGCCTAGCAAAACTTGCTACTTGGGTCCCACACGCAAGAAAGGCCATGGAGGCAGCCAACATAGCTGCTGCTGGTCATCTTCGGGCAATGTATGATTGGATGTCCGAAGCAGTGAAGCGTATTGACTACGAACAAGTCCTTTATCGAATGGAACAGTACGGTCAAGTTGAGGCGTATCTCATTGATTCTCGCGATTGTTTCCATCACGGACAAGAGCTTATCTGGGAGTCTCTAATCACGCCCATGGAAGAAGAAAACTACCGTGTTGCCATGTCGCGAGTCGAAATATTGTGCAATCTATCAAATCGATTCAAGCAAGCCGCGCAGTGTGTCAAACGGGCCTTGAAGCTGTTGTGCAAATGGAGTGATTGCAGTATAGACGCAGGATATTTCCAGGATGCCACGTCATTATTAAAGACTATGGCAAATATGGGGAACGATATTCCTGAGGCAAACGCATGCGCCAAAAGTATTCTTGCTGGATTGAAAGAATGTTTGGAGACAACTATTACTATCAAAAAGGACTATTTTGCAGCCTCAAATTTAATCTGCAGCTTGAACGAATTGGCTTTGCTGTATCCTCAGTGCAGAGAAATGGTGGAAACTGGAATGCGATCATGTAGTTTGATATTGGAGTCTTCTGCAGCTCAAGATGACTACACATCAACTCTTTCTTTGATTGGAGGCATGCACCACATTGCAGACACGATCCCAAAGGCCAACGAAATTGCGGAAGAAGGAACTAAAATCTTGAAAACAACCTTAAAACGACTGATTGGGAAATCTAATCTGCAGCCGACATTTGAAATACTCAATGCAGCTCACACTCTAGCTGTACCGGATAAGGGCGCTTTTGCTGATTTACTGGAATATGGATATGAAGCACTGGATGCAAAGCTCACTACTGCCGTTGAAGCGCGGGACTATGAAACAGTCATCCAACTTCTTGAATACTTGTCGCAGGAAGAGGACACTTTGCCGAGAGCGAAAGAGTGCGCGCGTATAGGAAGCGATTTGTTGAGAATGCAAACAGCTAAGGCCCTCTCTAAAAAGAACTTTAGTCTTGTTTTGGACGTAATCCAAGAATTCGGCATTCGTGGTCAAAAAAATTCGGCAGTTGCTGAGTGCAGTCGGTATGGTCTGGATTTGCTAAGTAAGGCTGCGCAGAGGGCCCTTTCAGAACGTGACTATAAGTCGTCTATCGAGATTGTCACGTATTTGACAGAAGTGACCGAGGTTCATCCAAAGGCCATTGAAATTGCCCAATTGAATATGCAAACAATGGCGCAACACATAACCGAGCTTAGGCAGAGTGTGGAGGCAACGGTGAGTGAAGTACTCGCATCCGTTGACCTCAAGGTGTTCGTTGCCATGCTTTTAAAGCTAAAGTCTCAAATTGAGAAGGTTGACAGAGCAGAGCCGGTACGAAAATTTTTGCTTGCAATGAAATTTCGTGCTCACGAAGAGGAGGACAAACAGGACGTCAAGGAGGAAGCCAATCTCCTTGCCTCAAAATTATACACAAGCCAAACATTTTGCGGTGACCAAATAGGTCTTTTGTCAGTGTATGTTCGAGAACAAACCCCCAATATTGACGTAGAAAATGTATGCATGGATAGTCTCATTCGCAACCGCAAAGCTCTTCTTTCCACCATGATTCGTCTCAAAGCCATCAACAAAATTCTCCAAAACTGCCCAGGAGGAGAAAAAGCTGCAGCTATCTACACGGAAAGCTTTGACAAGTTTCACAGCTTATTGGAAACCATTTTGGAAGTTGCAGAGGAATCGATTAAACCTCCAATAAACATGCGTCTGTTTGAGTTGGAAGCTTGGTTCCTGTCAGCTCTGATCAAAGGCTTTATTAGGGACAAACTCGATACGGACAGCGATGAGAGAAAACAAATGGTGGAGCTGGAGTGTCGGCGCCGACTTTTGATGCTTCAATTTGATGTCAAAATAACTGAGGCAGTCGAAAACCTGACGGAACAAGACTTTCTTATTACTCGTGCAGACAAAGACGTGCTGATGGAGAACGAAGATTTGAAGCAAAAAAGCGACGAAGACAACTCCGTGGTAGCATCCTCGGGATCCAGCTGTAATTTGAAGTCGGATCGAGCTCCCGTAGTCACAATGGAAAGTATCGAAAAGTTGGACTTATTGGATCTTGAACACCAGCGCGAAACGCTTTTAAGCCTCTCGAAGCGAGCGGAGCTATCTCGAATGATAACGAAACAACCAAAGACGACGGACTACATCGGCATTGTTCAGAATTTTGACCAATCTTTAATTGCTTACATTTTACTCCTGGTTCATTTCGTCGACGAGCAGTACGATGGTCTCCTCGAGTTTGCCAAAACTGGAGCGGCGGTTCCCGTGATTTTGGACCGCGCAAATGAACTACAGGCGGCTGCTGTCAAGATTGAAGAGCAGATAGGCATTGCTAAGACTTGGAGTGAAGAGTTTCAGAGTACCGCAATAGATTTGGCCTGTAAAAGATTGATCATTTTCAAGAAAAAGATCGAGTTGGCCAAAGAAAAACTTGAGGATGCAATCAAAGCGGGAAATGATATTGGCTTTATGGCTTTTGTTACCACCATCACAAAGCCGTTCATCTGCAATGGAAAGTGGCACGAGAATATCCCTGAATCGATAGTATAGTAAAGTATAGTAAATTCTTTTTCATTCACGCTGTCAACTTTTCCAGCCAAATGTCTTCACTGATGGTCGTCGATTATTCCGCTTCTTCAAATCATGAAGCCGCAGTAGAGTAGCCGCTCTCCATCATCGAGCCCTGAAGTGCAGTTGCCGAGAGGTTGATTTGCACTTTGCTACTCTTTCTTGCCTCGATGGACGCTAGCAAGCCTAATTTTACCGACTACTTCTTTGCCCGAAAAGGGCGTGATGCACACTTTAACGTGTTGCGCTCAATAATATTGCGGATCTGGCCGTGAAAGACCTGTGGTTCCGTCCCCATAATCGAATACCGTATTAATTACTCTGCGCCTTTCTTGTTTTCAATCCACTCGGGCTAAATCAAAATGCCGCTACATCATCACGAACCACCATGGTGCAAAGCTTTAGGTCAGACTCGATGCAGATTCTGTTGGTTTGTCAAGATCATGCCATCGTCAGTGAAGAGACCTACAGCCGACGCAAACGCAATGGTTGGCTCTTGACAGACCCATCAAAATCTTGTTGCTATAGAAGGATTGTGGCGATTTGAGACGCTTGAAGCCTGAACGTGTTGTTTTCATAGAAAGAAGGACTGAAATTAATTGGCCTGCCAAATAAGTGGTTCTTTATTCAGAAACTAGCAACTATAACGACACAAAGTTCAAAAAGAAGTAATAACTTGTTGTGTTCGAATGTTTTTTATTCATATTATTTTGTTCTATATTTGTACAGATGCTTTCTCAGTCTCGTTTTACTCAACGCGTTGGTGCCATGACAAGCGCAGCCAAAGAATTCACTTCAAGGCCATCCTCTGACTCCATTTTGTTCAAGATTCGATGGATTTTCTCTTCTCGCTGCTGCAGGACACGCGCACGAATATCCGTGAGACGATTTGAGTTGGAATTAGCAGTAGTAACATCAGCACTGTTGGTAGCAGGTGATCGTTGCTGTCCTCTTCTCGCAACAACGTTTGTCGTCAATCGACTGGCAATCTCGAGAATATCATCAAAATCGTCGCCGTCGCCGTCGTTGTCCTCCTCCTCGTCTTCTTCTTCGCTATCATCGCACAAGCTGCTATTTAAGGTTTCGTGATCCTGCTTCCACCTTGCAATCTGAATTTGCAACCTTTTATCTAGAATGAAATCATCAGGATGTAATGGCTGTCTAGTCAAAGGACACTTTGTGTTGCCACGGTAAAGCCATTCCATAATACATTCCCGTTCGAAGTAATGTCCTGTCTTTGTGTTCCGCAAAGGAAACCGCATGATACTCATGCTGATAGGGCAGAGAAATAGCTGAGGTGGCGCCGACATAGGAATGATGTGGTCTTATGAACAGATGCTTGATGTCTTTTGGTAAAATAAATTATGATTCCTTTGTTTATCCTCACCTCCTGAATGGCCAAACTTAATGTTCACACAATCGTTGGCTATTGAGGCCTGTCTCATTGGTATAATAGTGAGTTCCCCTTTGATCCCAACTTCCGTTAGGGATCCGGCGTTGGTAATTAAATTTTTTCAGTTGCCTATCTGGTCAGTGACTATGAAATCTCTTTTGTTACTACTGTAGTAGTACCGTACCATAGGAGTACGGTAGTACGGTACTCTAGAAGTGGAAGATAGGAAAAAGATCTACCAGGAACTAGTTCTCGCCGCATCATTGCTGTAATCTCTACTACCAGGTACTACTACCGTACCAGATAGTGAAAATACTACTAGTTACTAGTCTTATTCTTGTACAGTAGTGCGAGTGGTACCTGGTACTGTAGTACTAGACTACTTGCTTAACAAGAAAAGAAGCTCTGATTTGGGTTGTTTTCTTGAAGCGGCACTACTACCTAGGGTACTATTACTAGTAAAATACCAGCAGGTGGCCGTACCTGGTACTACTACTAACTAGTGGTACTACTACCAGCCAGGTACTACCAGGTAATACTACTAGAAGTAACATTAATTAGTTTTACGATCTCGATGACACTTTAGACCTAAATAGTCATGACTTTTTTGAAGGCCGAAAGAATGTTCATCCTTCCGCATGCAACTGATCATAGGATAGTACCAGGTACCAGGTACTAACTACTGTTACTACCAGGTACCAGGTACTGTTACTACTACTGTTGCTACTGTCACTACTGCTACTAGGTAGTACTACCTTGTACTGTTACCAGGTACTACCGCCCTGGTACTATTACTACTGCCTGTTACCAGGTACTACTGCTCTTACTACGATAATATAGGGTCTTTCGAAGGACCATAAAGGAGACCATGTAGAATCCCTACTAAGTTCTACAGGGAGCACATCCCAACGAGGCAAAACTGCTTTCTACTAGTCCAGTGCACTAAAATCACAAGGGAGCTTTTAGG
>Ga0100391_1000683_pt1 | contig 38905 bp, 29 predicted proteins | sample CryGeymeta201515_FD_81541 | JGI IMG/M metagenome (GOLD analysis project Ga0100391, IMG submission 81541) | Groundwater microbial communities from Crystal Geyser aquifers in Utah, USA - Crystal Geyser metaG 2015-15 | ecosystem: Environmental > Aquatic > Deep subsurface > Groundwater | place: USA... | reverse complement strand
AGTAAGTAGACCTTCCACGTTATGGTGATGATAAAATTAATAATAAAAATGAGACTGCGCACAATGTTTTTACAGAAGTGTCAGCCGACGAGTGAACAATTCACACAGTTCGAATCAATACTAGTAAGCTTTCCGGGCTGCAATTTACCAGCAGCTACGAGATTTCCGAGCAAACTCTCTTTGACTCTAGAGTAATTATACCTGCCTGACACTAGCCTTGAGATTCAAATGGTCCGCTGGAGGTTCCTGCAGGTGCGACTCAACCTGCAGCATCCAACATTCCTAATGCGGAGTCTTCGTTCGAAGTCACAAAGAGAAGTAGGAGTCGCTTAAAAAACCAGCTTAGCGATAAGCGTTGGTAGTACAACGGTGCAGACACGAAGGATTGGTGCGTTTTCCTGGGACACTTCCAAACACCGTTCGGACGCGTTCGTTACTCCCAATGTCTATTGCTAACACAGAAACCACATGGACACAAGAAAAGGTTGAACTCGAATTCCCGTTTGAAACGCTTCCTAAATATGCAAACACATGAAGGAAAACCATGAGCCAAGGTGCGGTTCCTGGGACGATTCAATTCAAATAACGTGCTCAGATTTTGAAGGCGTCTACTCAAATGTATTGACGAGATCTCCATAGACGGCGGCATAAAATTCCGCAAAAGCACATTGCTGTTGTTGAGTCTTTGTAATCCATACACCTGTTTGAGTGCTAGCACAATTAAAATAAAAGCCAACAATGAACTTGAGGATGTTGTTTCTTCTTGCCGTGTCTATTGGAATTGACATGGCGACATCTGATACCTTGCCTGCCCATGTTGGAATGGAGTTCGGTCGTAGCACTGCTCTTCGTGGATTCTCTTTGAAGCGCACGTCGTCTGCAAATTCAAGCAAGAGCCTCACGGGCGCCAAGGGCGTCAAGATGAGCATGCTGAAAATCAAGAATAGACAGTCAAAGATTAAGCCATCCACCATACTGGATGAGTTGGAGTAAGTAACAACCAAACAAAGATGACGTTACTTAATGCTGACACTGCTTGTGTCGTACTCAGACTCTTATTCGCTCATTTCTATCATTTCGTTTTGCAGGTTTACTGAAATAGATGAAGAAGATTTTGTGCATGAAATGTCCATGTCCTTCTTCATGTCCTACGATGAAGGTTTTCCAAGCGCACCCTCGGCTCCCTCGATTGGTGCTGTTGTCCCTGGTACTCCCTCTGTTGGTAGTCCTAGTGGTCCCGCGATCGGTGTTCCGAGCACACCTGCGTTTCCCACGATTGGTGGCACACCTGGTGCTCCTTCTGTTGGTAATCCTGGCGATCCTTCGGTCGGTACTCCTGGTGCTCCTTCGGTCGGTAATCCTGGTGCTCCTTCGGCTGGCACTTCTAATGCTCCTTCTATTGGTACTCCATCTACGTCACTTCCCTCGAGTTCCAGCAAGCCCTCCCTTCCTCCTGGAGGTACTTTTTCTCCATCGTTTACCCAAACTTCTTCTCCCAACGCAGGAGTCCCGACTCAAGCTCCTACAACATCTGGTCGTCCAACAACGTCGGCTGTTCCAACTGAGACAAATACACCAACGTCTGAATTCGACGGCAGTGAAAGTCTGCCAACTCTCAGTCCCACTCCGACAGCGGGTGGAACGGGTTCAGGAATTACTCCATCGTCTGTTTTTGACCTTGATGACGACGCAGAAAGTGTCATTGTGGTGGAGCCTCTTTTTATCGGTCGCACTACAACGGTCCGTCTAGAGATTCGTTATGTTGTTGAAGCATTTTTCAATGATACGGAAGAATTTAAAGCTGACATTGACAAAAAGATCTTCGTTACTGCCGTTATGGCATCTCTGGGAGCTTCCGACAGCGGCGTCTTGGAGACTCTTTCGTCTCGTCGCCTTGGGTATTCGAGCATCGAGAACTCTTATTCTCCCTTTGAGAACCGGTATCTTCTGAGTTCTTCATCATTTGACCGTAAGTCTGAAGTCTACTGTATGGTGATACAAATTTATGGTTTTTTATTGTTGTTGTGTCTAATCGACTCCCCAAATGATACTTCTATAGGCCCTTGCAACACAGCAACTGTCGCCGGTGCCAATTGCTGGGTCATGAAGGCAGATGTGCTTTACATTTTGAATGGCAATCGCAACGTTGCCTTCTCTTCTTATCTCGCATACTTGGCTCTTTATGAAGAGATGGGAGACTATGATGCGGACCTTCCTGGAGTCGCTCGCGTTGCTTATTTGGCGCCGCAGCCAGTGTTGCCTCCGGCGGCTTTGGGCGAGGACCCAAATTCCACTGCCACCGGTGATAATTTCATTTCTTCGGGCACAAGTGATACAGGTGTTCGCCCCCTTATTGCCGGAGTGGTTAGTGGAGGTCTCTTAATCTTCGTCTTGATTGTAGGATATGTCGCCAATGGGAGACGAAGAGTCCTTCGAGGCGACGCCCCTTTCCAGCACCAGGAATTGGAGGACGAGTACCTCCCGGAAACTTCCCCTGACTCTTCTCCCCGTGAGAGCGCCCAGATTGTGCGGAACTCTGTCTAAGAAAAACTGTAAGCCAGCGATGGACATGCTCCTATAGCATGATAGTATGAATTATAACTGAGCGTATTTGCATCTGCAAGATAAGAACCTAGTCAACGGCTTTACATCCACGAATTCTGCTTAAAAGCATCCACATACATTTGCATTAGGAGTAGCTTTAGCACCTTATTATTGGTCGACCGAAATGATCTCAAAGAATTGGTCAGCCATTGAGAACGTCAGGGTCTGAACATTTTTGAAGCGAGGCCATCGTCCACCCAGCCCTGCGCGATGTTCAATGCACGATAGTTGCTGCGGCTTAGCCTTTGAGCCGTGGTGATATCCTGAAACGCTTCGAGGGCCAAGATACGCGCGGCTAAAAAATGCAACTTGGATTTTTCTTCCACAGCGTTGGGCACAGTACCATCAGTTGGGGTCAGCCAGTCAAGCGATACAATTGCCTGGAGAATGAGCAGCATAGCTCTTGAATCCTGGAGAAGCTCGCCAGCATCGATCCGATGCATTCCTAGTTGCCCATCTTTGTTGCCCGACATTACGCGTACATACATGATAACAATTTTATGGTAAATTCGCCGCTTTTCAAATTGCTGCAAGTTGGGATCTGCTGCTCGCTGAAGCAGTGTTTTGATCATGGCAGAAAAGGTTGAGGTACTCGGCGTCCACTGGGTGCTTCGAAGTTGAGAATTGAAGCTCCCGCCTAGAACACTCTTGATATCATACGAATAGGACATGGCTTGTCTCCACGTAGATATCACAACATCAGTTCGATTAGCCTTGCCGGCCGCCCGAATTAGCTGTCGCCAGGACGAGTCGTTGGGTTCCAAATGATCCTCTTGTAATTGCTGAAGGACACTCTGCGCACGGCTGATATCGCCTGCTCGCGCACACGCTCGCAATAGGGCATTGTAACAGGCCAAATCTGGTTGTACTCCCGAGTTTTTCATTTCTTGAAAGACAAGAAATATTTTAATGAGCGAGTGAGCATTCGCTTCCTGGGTTTCTTTGTTACTTCGTGGGGCCATGTCACTGTCTTTTGCTTGTTGCTGCTCTTGATCTTCCATTAGGCTCTTCATTAGTACAGTATACACTTCAATAGCGCTGCAAGGAGGGCCTGAAACGTTGTAGCTTTCTGCATTACTTTCTTCGTCTCGAAGGAGTGGCTTGTTGCCTTCCCTGCTAATGAATTCCGCAAGGTATTCGTTTTTATTTTCCAATTCGGCTAAATGACCGGCGCTGCTCATTAAAGACGTATACATAACTTCAGAGGGAGCAATTCCTTTATCCTCCATATAACGGAGCACCTTGAGGGCATCTGCAGTCCTTCCATGCTTGACCAAAGAATCTGTCAAGCACCCACACGTGACTGTGTTGGGGAGTACTCCAAAATTCGGCATGGCATCAAATAATCGCATTGCATTCCGTAGCCTCCCTTCTTTTCCTAGCGCATTTATTGCTGCAGTCCAAGCACCAACTTCGTTGGGAAGAATGTAATTTTCGGGCTTACCCTTATAGCTGATCTTTTTCGGGTGCTGTTGTTGCTCCTGATCACGACTTTGCCTCAAGTATTCTTGATCCGCCGCCTTTTGCCGCAGCATCATACGTAACCCCTGTAGGGCTAAGTCGCAGCGTTTACATCGTCCGCAGACATCGATGAGAGCCGAATATGTCATGCCGTTTGGTTGGACATTTAATGCTACCATCTCTTCAAGAAATTCGAACGCCAGGGAGGGGTCGTTCATACCACTGGCGGTACTTGCTTTTCGAGCCACCGCCGCAATCAAGCTCGTATATGACCAGGCATCTGGGGTCAGACCTGCTGTCGTCTTTAGTTCTTGCATGACTTCCAGGGCGGCATCTAAATCTTCCGCCTTGTGACAGGCATCCAGCAAAGTATTGTAAGTAATCAGATTGGGCTCCAAAACGACTTTGGTATGTTCATTTTCGTCATCGGTGTCGCCCCATAAATAGGATGATCCATCCTTGCTATCGCATCCTTTCATCTGCTGCAATAAGTCACGCGCCGTATCAACATTCTTCAGCTTGGCAAATGAGTTCATTAATATATTGGCCGCTTTAATGTCCGGAACTATCCTGGCATTATTGGCATTTCCAGCGATGAACTGTTGCTGCTGTTGCATTAATTTCCACATTCGTAATGCTACGCGTGGCTTTCCGCACTTGTTGGCTCGACTCATGATGGTACTGTAAGTGACCAGCGTTGGTGTGGGTACCAGCCAGGACCAGCCACTGGATGCTTGAAGGGTGTGAGCCAAGACAGCGGCTTTGCGCATCTTCATAAAAACTCTCAGGGCCCGTAACAGTTCATCCGAATCACCAAACGTAGCGAGTGCAGCATTGCATTCTCGAATGGAAGGAAATAAAAGACCCGATATACTATTGCTGTTGGAAGAAGTATCGATTTCGGACGGTGTCTTGGATGATGAGTATTTGGTAAACAAAGCGCTCGTACCAGACGCAGCTTCTTGGAGAGAACCCAGCGACAACAGTAATTGTTTTTCTACTTGTTCCGCCTTTTTGTAGTTTTGGTTGGAATTTTCTGGTATTCTTGTAGATTGCTGATTGTTCGTTTTGTTGGATTTTCTTTGGATAATTTTGCGTAATCGATGAGGCTTGTTCTTTGCATCACTAGCATGGTCGGATAATACTACTTTGTCAGATATTCTCGACTCCGAATTAGAAGGCACTGGTTGAATCATAGATAATCTGGAAGACGGTACTTTGGCGGCGATGAGAGAAGGACCAGCAAAAGGACACACTACTGTCAGGTGGCTTGCTACCATCAGAAATGGCAGAAACGCTGTAAATTCACGCATCGTGATGTGTGTAATGGACTCTGTGTGGTATGTACTGTAGGCAACTTTATCTGCGGCTGACGATCTTCTTCGGGGGACTCCAGAAACTATATGAAGTCTACAGCCCAAAGTTGCTACGGTTTCGGAAAACAATGGATGCTTTGCATTTATAAGTTGGTAAAAATTAAATGTATTCTAATTTTTTGTAAAGCAAGTCAACAAGCAACAATCAACAATCGGATTGTTGACTTATTTTTTCTACAATGGTTTTTTGGATCGAAAATGTGTTCGTGACTCGCAAAAAGGAAGACGCACATTATCTCAATTCATATCCTCACCAATAGGTAGGACGCTCATTCATTCATCAGACGCCTGATAATAAGATACGGTCCTTTGTTTCAGAAGTCGCAGCAACTCAAAAAAACGCAACAACGAACAGGTACCAGGTAAGAAGCAATAGCAGCATACTACTATTCCAAACAAACAACAGACCGAAAGCGTGGTATTTAGCGAATGAAAGAATAAAGCGAAAGAACGAAAGTATGCTGAATTTTCAACGGAATGTTCTTCATCCGTCTCTCGCAACACTGGTGGCAATGATAATAATAATAATATCGCAGAGCGTCTCGTGTTGGATACCAACGTTAACCAGGTCACATCATCATCAAAGCAGCATCGAAATCAAACGAAGGGAGCTCCTTCGGGGAATATTGGGCATTGCAATACTACCAGAGGCAGCATCGGCGATCAATTTACCACCGACGAAACCCTTTGCTGCCAACGAAGCTCTTCTTCCGGCTACTCGCGTTAAACTTACCATCGATCGGGCTTTGATGCTTGCCAATGAATTGGAAGAAGCAAGAACTTCTCCTGTTGAATTATCCGACAGCAAAAGAGACAGCGTTGTGTTGGAACTCCAGAATCTCCTTTTGCAGCCTCAAGATTATGTAGGATCTTTTCAGCTCCAAGATGTTCCAAAATCCCCAGCAAAGCAATACCTCGAATCCTACCGGCCCATGCCAGGCGACCTTCCGTTCCAACGGTTCCTGATTCGAGATGGTGATGTGCGTACGTGGAAAGCCCTCAAACGTAGCGAGAAGGAGCAAGAACGGAACAATGAAATTCGGGCAGCTTTGAATGCCTATACAGATGTCTTGAGTTTTTCTGGTAATGCCTATCGATTGAATGTTGACAAGCAAACCAAATCAAACATGGTACGGGAAGACAAGTTGCCAGAATTGAAACAAGTCATTACTAGTGATATGGGATTACGATATCTTTATCGGAACCAAATCATAACAGCAATGGACGATGCCCGAGCTGAATTGGAGTATCAAGTCTCGCGAAAGAACCAATCCGGGAATGATGCTGGGATAGATGCTCGAGACTTGGTTGAGTTGTTGACCGAAGCACAAAAAGCGTGTGACCAATGGTTTGGCTTGATCGATCCTAAGGATGTACAAGTAGCCACTGAAACTGTGAGAATAGAAAATGGAAAGCAATTTTGATGAGGGAAACGTATTGTCTCATTGGAAGGTTCCTAGATGCAGAATACTTGTAGAGTTTGTTCGCAAAAAGAGTGACAAGGAATAATAAACGTAGTCTACTAGCTAGACCCTAGTCTACTCTAAAAAACACTACTAGTAGAATGGTGAATAAATGTGTCCAAAAGTGAGTCGGAGACTCAGTCACGTATTAACGTAGAGCGGACAGACGTCAGCTCCACTTGGACGGCCGATGGTGTGTGTTCACAACTCATCACAACAGATAGAGGATACAACATCACGCATTGCTCTCGTTATTACTAGTAGTAGATACTACTAGCTAGGCAGTAGTACTAGACTACTCTAGCAACTCTATAAATACTCGTAATACTTATAAGTTGTAAGTATTCCGACAGTCCTTCAAGCCAAGCCAAACCCAAATAAATAGTTAATAATAATCATGTCCGCGGCTGCTGCTCGACGCAAGAAGCAATTGGCCAAGAAAAAGGCAGCTGCTGGTGGCGAAGAAGATGCCGTTGCCCGCCAACTCCAGACTCTCTTGGAGAGCGATGACAAATCAGAAGAACAAGCCTACGAAGCCTTGCAATTGGCCCAGTCATTGGTTCGTAAAAGAGCTGCATCCAAAGACGTTAATGGTGCTACCGAGTTGGCTTATTCGACTGCCCTAACACTTCTCACGAAAAAGAATCGCGTCTCGGTATCGTCCCAACTGTTGGTCCTCTTGTTAGACGTCTTTACCGAGTGTCACGTCGAGGAGACGGACGACTGGTTGAAGCGTCTCGTAGAATTGCACGCAGCTTTTAAGTCGGCTTTAGAGGCCACTCAAGCTGGCATGAGTCCCATTGAAGTTATTCGGTTGAATCGATTGCAACGAGACTGGTTACGCCGATGCGTCCATTGGAGCAGCGAATACGGCACCATCCGATACGGGCATTTTGATCTTCAAGAAATGTTGGGACAACAGTCCTGGGCTTTGGCCACCTTGCTGCATTCGCACAGCAGTGAAGCCGATGGGCAAGCGGCTGATGCTGGTCCAGAAGACGAAGACGATATCATGGATGCTCGTTGCGATGCCGTCATTCATATGGCACTTGCTGAAAAACCAGAAGCGATTGCCGAATGGTTGGCAGCCTTGCCAGCACCTACGGCAGCAGAACTCAAGCAAGGACATACTTGTCCTCCTGGTGTCAGAGATGCTCTGTTTACGCGAGCTATATTGTGTTTCGTGGCCATGGAAAATTTGAGAGATGGTAACAAGCTGGCTCGTGCCTACATTCCAATCGAATCACGTGATCTAAAGACGGATTTGATCAAATCCTATGTTAGCAAGGACGATGGCGTAGCTCCGTCTCATTTGGTTTTTGCGTGTTCCTTGTTGCGCGTATGCGAAAAGGATGCTAGGACGGGTCCACTCTTTAGCTGGTTGCTCCGATCCTTCAAGAAGGAACTTGACAAATTTCACAAAGCCCAAATTATTCATTCTTACACGACGAAAATTGGCAAAGTTTATTTCAACATTCAGCCACCTCCTTCCATGATGAACATGATGGAAAATATGATGAGCATGATGGGTGGCGGCGGAGGAGCCGGTGGCATGCCTGGTGGTCTCAATCCTGCCATGATGCAAGCCGCCATGGCGCAGATGCAACAAGGTGGAATGATGTAATCATTTGGACAATGTTTGCAAGAAAATAGCGTTACTCGTTAAGCTGTGTTGTTGGAGTACGTGTACGAGGAGGGAGGGATGCAATGAAAAATTTCTCGATTTGGAGAAGAAAGGAAAGTCGATATTATTAGATCAGGAAATTACAAATCACAACAGGTAGCGAGTGAACTTCAAATTTAAATCACAATAGGTAGCGAGCGAACTTCAACTTTATTATCCATCTATTTTCATGTTTGGTTGGTAATAGTTGCAACTAGCTAGACTACTCGAGTAGGTGTTTGCTACGAAATATTTTTCATCTACTCGACTTTAGTCTAGCTATATAGTAGAGTAGTAGTCTAGCTGATCTAAAATGATTCAGTGAGCGAAGAAGGGGTAGACCCTTGTACTGTACCTGGTAGACTACTGTTAATGACATCGTAGCTATTTTTTGGAAAAACTACTACTGTAGTACTACACGGAGAACGTGACTAATTTTAAACCATGTTGTACCATACCTAGGCAAAGCCACGCCGGTAAAGTTTTTAATGGGTTATGGGCTCAATTCCTAGCGGCCACACGCAAAATCCACCACGGAAAACCAACCCGAGCAGCCAACACCGCAGTGTAGCTGCAGCAAAAGCCACTATCAGCACCCTCCAAAAACACACAACTAGATTACAGGAGCAATCGTATCGTGCCTCTGCTACTAGACGTGCGCCTCTCCTTCTTAACTTATTTTAGTGTCTTCCAAACAAAGTTCGTCTCTTTACAGACACTCTCAAGACAAGAAACTTAAACTTGGCTTTTACTGTAAGCAAAGCTCATGCTTGAAACAGACAACAACTCCAACAACGAAAAGAAGGATGAAGAAACGAATGCAACAGTAGCTGATACTACCACACTTAAAGACAAAGAAGGAGAGAGCACCGATAGCTCTGACGCGCATAACGTCGAGGCCAGTAAGGAGGAGGAGGACGGTCCTGCTGTGAAGGAAGATAGACCAAAGGAAACAAATGGCGCTGCAGCAGATGCTGTCACGAAACCATTAGATGACAATCCGAAGGACGAGGGACACTCTACACCAGCAGCCAATACAGCCAAAGAAGACAATGAAGCAAATAGCAGCAAGGGCGATGAACAAGTTGCTATGGATGTAGATGTAGATGTAGATTCACCGAAGGCTGCGACAGCAGCTGCTGCATTAGAAGCCGGTGCAGACGTCATGAAAGGGGGAGGTGATGACGACATGGAAATGGAGGACGCCGAGGAAAATGTTTCTAGCAACATTGGTACTACCATTGAAACTTCTAAGAAAGAAGAGGAGGCTGTCAACATCTTAGCTGATATGGAAGCAGTAGCTGACAACATTCATACAGGCACAGAAGGAAGCAAGGATACTAGTAGCGGTGGTGATACTCTCGAGAGAAACAAAGCTGCGGACGATGGAGAAGGCAGCTCGTCCACAACACCAACTGCAACAATTTCGTCTAATCAAGTCACGGAAGAAGATGTCAAAAAGCCACAATCTACTGATGCAAAGCCTGCACCAACACCAGCTACAACCGCTAGTGCCACCGCAACCGCCTCAACGTTGGAAACAGCAAAAGTGGAAGCTAGTGACAAGAATAGTACTTCTACTGCCGATGCTAGAGCAGCCACTGCCGTTTCTTCTGAAGCAGCATCTGATTCTACTCCTGCTGAAGCTCCTGTTGCCGATGCTGCTCCTCCACCTCCGGTCCTTCGCGGAACTCTATCGTACAACGTTGAACTGCGACGCCACGTGATTCGTGGTATGTGGAACTATGAGAATTCGAATCTCTCTCCTCAGCGGTTCGAGTTGCTGCGAAACCTTGACAAGGAAGAAGATCCTAGGATTATTCCCAAGAACGGTGAATTCCACGGATCCTTCAGTCTCGCCTACTTCCATACAACTTCCAAGGGCAAGCAAAAGGAACGCAGCAAGGTCATAACGGAGCATGGTGTCAACATTGTCTTTAACAAGGTAGACAATGCTAAGGATGATGGCGGAATGCCTATTGAAGAGTATAAGGTTGATGGCAAGGGTACAAATCAATTTGGAACCTTCCACATTAACGGCACTGCTCACCCCAGCCCCCATGAAGGGCTTGGTGGTGCTACCGAGTATAAAATTGTCCTTCGCAAGCGCTACGAACCCTCGGCTCCGCCAGCTGCAGGTACCGATGCGCCAAAGAAGAAGAAAACAATTGTGGTCGATGAAGGATCTTTGCCGCCACCCAGCAAGATGTATTCGAAAGGTGTCGTATGTTTACGTGGAAAAGTGGAAAAGGATCCTGTTGAGGATTTGGGAGCGTCAGATATTGTGCACCGTATCAGTGGAATGTGGTCAGGTGGACTCGATATTCTTCTAGATGATCCACAAAATGAAAAAGGTCTCTGCAATCGATTCGAGTACGAGCACAAGAGCACTATTCCAAGTCCCACCTTTCCCGTTTCCGGAAAGTACAGTGGCTGGTTTCACCTTACTGGTCCGGACGGAAACCGAAGTACCATTTCGGAACGAGATGTCAATCTGCGCTTTACCAAGAACAACGCTGGATATCACAACGTGGAAGGACGCGGCTCAAATGCGTTTGGAAAATACACCATTTCGGGTTCTCTTACTGAAGACAACATTCTGACAATTTTCAGGCACTTCAAGGCCCCCAAAACCAAAACTCGAACGCCTGAAGTCACATCAGCACCTCCTCCGATCAACAAAGGTGGGCAATCAGCACGGAGAGCCTCACAGCACGCCTTCCCCGAACCGCGGCTTACTATAGATGAAGTTGAGATTCCCGGCGGAGACAATGGAGAGGTGCTGGCGCCAATTCAACCACCTTCGAATACTAGCTACTCGGCCGTGTCGCAAGGAGTTTTGAGGCTCAACGAAGATGGATCTCACCAATGCACTGGTAAATGGGCGGTCACGAGGGAACACTTTACCAGTGGCCAGACAAGTTCATTTAATTTTCGACTAGAACCCCATTTTGCGTTGGAAGCTGTCAATGAGAATAAAAAGAAGAACGGCGAGAAACCAGAAGATCCAGCGCCCGGAGCACCTCCTGTGATCCCTCAGGAGTTCCCGTTAGATTCTGCCTTGTACAAGGGTTCCTTCCAACTGAAGAAGAAAGGTACACGATATGATACCGTCGTCGACCAGCAAATTGTCATGAAATTCCGTAAGAGCACCTCCGGTGCATACAATGTATATGGTCGCGGCGTGAATGCGATTGGCGTCTTCAATTTGATTGGAACATTGTTGCCTCACGGCAAATCAAGCGGCCAAGTCGAACTGTACCGAATGTATCCCCCGGAGCTACTGGTTGCCAAACCAATAGCAGCTCCTGTTCCAGGGAAGGTTCCGACATTTTCTGCCGACGCTGGAAAGGTAGGACCTCTGTCGGATGCTTCCATGCCCAAGGCAACTCTGGAAGCAAGCTCCTCGGGCATTCTTCCTGGACCTCTTCGAGCTGGATTGGTTCGCCGAGAGTCATCTCGTCTGATCAAGCTGCCGTCAAGACTGGAAGATGATGACCCGCAAGCTCAGCTCGCCAGAGTCATGGAGAAGTGTGTAATAATTCTGCGATCCATTAGAGAAAAGGATATCGAACGAGGAGCTTTTTTCAGCGAACCGGTGGATCCTGTTGCCCTGGGTATTCCTACGTATCGTCAGATTATCAAAGAACCGATGGATCTCGGAACTGTGGCACGCAGGTTGGAGGCGAACCAGATTAATACTCCAGAAGAATTTGCCCGCTTGGTGCGTCTGATATTCGAGAATGCGATTACTTTCAACGTCGACCCAAGCCATGCAGTTCATATTTCCGCTCGTTTCTTGCTTATCGAGTTTAACAAGAAGTTCCGCGACATCGAGCGTCTTCTCGAGTCACTTCGAAGAGCTCACAAAAATACGTCGGCCGTCGAACCGGAAGAAAAGGGTAAAAAGAAGAAAGTTGACGGTAAGAAGCGAAAGCGACAAGATGAACCGAAGAGCGCCAAGCGCAGACGTTTGGACGAAGCACTAGCAATGTCGACGGCAAACACCAATGCAATGGCTGCTATTGTAGCTGCTGCACCTCAGGGAGTCCCCAACGCTCCTGTTTCTCGTGGAGAGTTCAATATGATGATTCACATGATACAGCTTCTCCAGAAACAGATTGTGCAGACTCATAACGCTGTGGCAGAGCTGTCTCCCGACGACGACACGGAATCTGCAAGTGCCCCAGCCGTTGCCTCCAGCGAGGCCCCTGGTTTTGATCTATATGCTTCGTTAACACCAGCATCAGGGGCTCCTCCTGAAAAGAAAAAGTCAAAGAAGAAGGCACCAGCGCCTGCGCCTGCGCCCGTTCTTGAAAAGATTGTGGAAGAGCCCCCACCCGCCTTTTACGACGATACCCATCCGTTGACTCTCCAAGAACAGGAGACCCTCACTGAAACAATTAACAACATGCCACCCGATCATATTCCAGGTGTCATTCAAATCATTCGAGAATCTGCATCGTTGGCCGGGGACGAGGATGAAATTGATTTAGAGATTGATCAGCTCGACACAGTTACTCAGAGGAAATTACTTCGACATGTATCTAAGGTAAGGTTTTGGAGATGCGAGCTACACGTTTTACTCTTCTTTTTGGTCGGGTACCAAAATCTAATGATTGCTGCTGTATTCTTGAACGGAAATAGTACATAAAACCAAAGCGAGGAGCTAAGACCAGCAAAACTGGTAAGAAGGTGGGACGTCCGACGAAGGCCATGCAAGAAAAGAAGGCCAGAGAAAGGGCAGCCGCAGAAGCAGCCGCGGAAGTGGCAGCCGAAGCTTCACAAGAACCGCGCATTCCCAAAAAGACAGAAGAAAAGTCCGATCCTGGCTCTTTCTTTGCTGCTTTCAGCGGCAACGGTAGCAGCGATTCTGAGACAGATGATGATGATGATAATGACGAGGACGACGAACCCAGTCGTCAGCAGGGAATTTCGAGTACTCCTAGCGGAGGAAAGCACCTTTCGTCAACTGCCTCCAAGGCAGATAATTTTGATCTTGGTGATGGGTTTTCAGGTCTTCATAATGACGATGATGATGATCTGGGTAAAAATGGCATTACAGCGAACTGGAACATCTCAAAGACAACGCCAAAGGACAACGAGAAGGACAAGGGTGGCGACGATGCCGAATGGGGCGCCGCTAGGGAGGAAGCAGCAGCTGTTGAAGCCCGAAATAAAGACCGACAGGCCCGTGAAGAAAAGCTAAAGGCAGACGCTGAGCTAGCCAAGAAGCAACGATTGGCGGATGCTGCTGCACAAAGCGAAAAAATCAAGGCACAGCGTCTGGAGGAGGAGGAAAAGGCTGAGCAAGAAAAGGCCGAAAAGGAAAAGAAAAAGCAAGACGAGATTGCCAAGGCGCGAGCCGATGCTCGAGCTCAAGTCGAATCTGTGGAACAAACAGTTGATCTTGACGCCCAGCGTGATATCATGAAACAATACGAGCAGAGCTTCTTGGACAAGGAGCTTGGCAGCGCTAGTCCGTCGTCTGATTTCGGGTTTTAGGTTGAGGAGAATGAAAAAAGAATTGCGTGTGTGTCTGTGATAAGAATGAAAAAGATGGAATGTGTGTATATGAAGGGCGTGGAATAACCGACCAAAAAACGAAAAAGAGTGGCGAACAGCAACGAGGCAAGGAAATGAATCGAGCAGCTGTAACTAATTTTTTAAACGTGGGGCTACCATTTGTATTCGTATTTTCTTTTCTTACGTTGTGCTGCTACCCAAATATTGACCTTAATATCCGTCTCCTGTGTTGGATCTTGTCTGTTCGTCGGCACTAAGCTGTTTTCTCGACAATCACGAGATATTCTTATTACTCTTCACTCCAAACATTTTTCCTATGCCTCCTTTCGAAAATGATCCAGATCGCTTTGGAGTTACCGTCGTGTTGGAAGTTGATTTGGATTTGGATGCAGCCGGTACGCTGCCCAATCCCTTGATCTTTTCCGTTTCCGCTCTGACTTGTTCGACTCTCTCTAGGTGGCGACTACTTGACTTTTTGGTCCCTTTTGCTTTTCCATGAGTTTGAGGATCACCTAGTTCCAAAAAAGTCCCACAACCTCCTCGTTTCACAGGATAAATCTTTTGAACCAAATCAAGAGAAGGAATGGTCGCAATTCCCGCATAAATTTGGAAACACTGAACGGGTTCTTCCTCTTTCTTTTCCTCTGTCTCTCCAGAAGCGTCGTCGGGGGGCTGAGGTAAAACTACGACACCCATGTTGAGTAAATATTTGAGATTTAATTCTAAGCAAATCCATTCGACTTCTTTGGGACTTGTCTCCTTGTAAAAATGGTTGGCTACATCGATCAATCCTTCCTTGAAAACACTCGCTCTTGTGAACTTGCCATCCTTGTGAAAGGTAGGAGGAAAATAAGCTACGCCCTCCTTGATAGCTTGTTCCCAAAGGCAGCGCGGAGTCATGTGATAGATTACCTCAACCCCCGACAGTGTTGTGGGGCAAGGAGGTACTTCGGCGCGCTTGGGCTTTTGCGACAGAGAGCAAGTTGCCCCGTCAATATCTCCTAGCTCTCCCGCGGCATATGCAGCATGAAACCATCCCATGTTGGATTGTTTAGCGCTATTGTTGTTGCAATCGTTAGCGAGAAAAACAAAGTAGAGACGAAGGAGGCCTTAAAATTGTGACTAAAAGAGGTGAATTATTGTACTCCGTTTATTTAGTACCGGTAGTCTAGCTAGAGTCATCATGAAAAGAAGTACTACTGCATTCCACATGACTAGATCTAATGTGCGACCTAAACAATGATTTCCCTCCTTTTGGATTGTTGTCATATTTTTTCTTACTGTATTTTATTTTGTTTTCTACTTGAATATTCATGATGTTTTCTTTTTTCTAAGGTAGAAAGTGCACTATGATCATGCTATCACCTAGTATTATATTACCATGGACTCATAAATATCATTCTAGCTCTAATCAACAAAACTATCTGAAGTCTGTTGTCGTTGTTGGTGGAGCCCCCTCCCCCCAAAAACAAATAAAAATTTGAAAGTGTGGAATAGTCAAAGTGGTTTTTATTCCCTATTTGTTAATCACTACTAGTACTGGTGGGTGCTTATCTCGTTGTGTGTTTGGGTGCCTGCTGCTGCTGCCATGGGAGGTGCATTACTTATTAGAACCGTCCTCACTGTCGAAACAACTGCGGTTCCAGTCGTCGTATAATCCATTGTATTATAATTAGCTTTGCTGATGTGTGTAGGAGCTAAATTTTATACACAGGTTGTGGACATATGGCCGTGAATGCATTGATCGCTGTGCGGAGTGCGGAGGAAATGATACCAACTACAGTAGTCTGCTGAAGTCAAGAACTAGTACCAGTAGTAGTAGTCTAGTCTACTCTAGTTCTATTAGTACTAGCTACTGTAGACTACTACTCGAGTACTAGCTAGTACCTGGTACAGTATGAGAAGCTACTACTAGCTACTAGCTAGTAGTACTCGAGTAGTAGTCTCGTAGTAGTAGTAGTAGTCGTCTCCTCGCAGTTGTAATGAATTAGCACGAATCAGAGTCTTCACGAGCTCCAACAAAGCGCAAATTTTCTGACTTGCTTTTTTCGCATCCAACGGTTTTTAAAAGGTCACCACCATTCTATTGATCACATCACGCCACTGTCACAAACTTCCCTGTCACATACTCTAAGTTTGTGGTAGGTACTAGGTACCTGCAGCAGGGTCCCAAAATTATCAGTGGCAGCTATTCATGTTTAGTCCGCCTTATTTTTGTTTCTTTTATCTGATTGATTCATCGAAATCTTTCGGGAACCTTTTCTAGTCGAGGAGATTTTCCCGGCAGACAATGTGTTTGATAACATCCTTGTCAGTTCCAACAGAAACAAAAAGAGAAACAGCAACAACCAGAGATAACACAGGCATGGATCAGGAACGAAACAAGAATCGAATACTGCGTGGCAAGAGTAATTTGGGGCGAATGGGAAATGCAAAAACTGGCAATGGCAGTCATCGTCCTACTAAAGTCTGCAACAAACATTCCAAATTACGAGTATGGCTGGTCCTCTTGGCGGCTAGTTGCTGGTCCATGTATTCGTTACACAAAACTGTTGGAGGAGAAGATGGGTTTACAACGAGTGCGCTCCGACGAGAAATTGAATTGGAAAGCAAATATGTGGCCAGTTTGTTTGGGGAAGCGGCCAAGGATGCTGCCGCGGCTCTAGTAGGTGACGTGTCCAAGGGTATGCCCTCTCTCGGAGGTGTAGACAACAATTTATTTTCAAGTCAACAGGAACGTCAGATATTACAGTCCAATTGGCACAGTCACGAGGTTGATTTCTCAAAGTTTGATCCAGGACGCAATCACGCCATCGTGATTCCATACAGAGATCGAACTTTCCACTTGGAAAAATTCATTGAACATATGGGACCTTATCTGAGACATAATTTTCCAGACGATTCCTTTGAACTATGGATTGTGGAACAAGACGATGGCTTTTTATTCAATCGCGCCTGGTTGGTCAATGTTGGACTAGCCAGTATCAAGGAACAGAACAAAGAGCATCAGTACCAACAATTGCAGGCACGCCAGCGGGCACAAAGAGGAGACGGAACGTTTGCCATTACAATCCCCCCTCCTCCCACGTGTATTATTTTGCACGATGTGGATTTGATTCCGACTGTAGACGGCGTGCCCTATACAAAATGTACTCGCCCCATTCAGTTGGGATCGGAATTGGCGCATTTCAATAATTCCATTCCGTATCCGATGTACACTGGAGGTGTGGGTCCCAGCATGACATTGGAACACTGGAATAAGATAAATGGCATGAGCAATGATTTCTTTGGTGAGCTAAACTTATATGTAATGAGTTTGCTTTGTGTTTTTGTATTCATTGCTCATTCTTTTCCCTTGAAACTTTGACGGATAGGTTGGGGCGGAGAAGATGATGAACTATGGCATCGATTACGTCTGACAGGTCTTTTGAAGAAACGAACACCACGAAAAACGTCACCACCTGATCCCAAAACTGGTAAAAAAGACGGGGGGCCTAAGTTTTGGCCTCCCGAAATTATGCGCCCACCCAAGGGATTTGGAAAGTTCAGGCCCATTAGCGAAGCTCAAACGGTTCATCACAACCATAAGAATCACAACCAATGGCAACGAATTGGCTATATACTTGAATTGATGCAAAATAATAGTGCACGATGGAAAAGAGATGGATTGAGCGATCTAAGAATGACCATAACTGGAGACGCTACAACTGTCACGCACATGGACTCCATAATATCGACAAATTCTTCAAATCATGTTGAGACCGATCCCTCCGTTGTTTCTTCTACAACAGCTACCACGACAACTATGACGCGAACGCACTACGCCACCGCAAAGGCACGGGGATCAATTGTTACGTCGCTGAGTATTGAACCAAGTGCCTTGGCCTCTTTCGCCGCTATTCATCATATAAAAGCTATTCCAAAAATCACCGCTTTGGAATTCATCCATATTACACAAAGCGATGGCAATCGCATAGAAAGAGCTGGAGCCAAGGCCAGAGTTGCTTGGGGAGCCTGTCATTATCATCATGCAATGGAAAGAGAAATGCGATGCCCAGACATTGCCCTGCCTGAATTGGAGGGCAATGTACAATTGCGTCCTGGACTCGACACTCATACACCCTGGCACTCGCCTCTTCAAGATTTTATGAGAAATCCCTTCCGGGGTAGGCCTACCTTCGCTGTGGTCCGGAACCCATATCATAGACTCATTGGTTTCTTTTACTGCCCCTGGAATGGTTATAAGGGTGATCGACCCAATGATCCTGAAAGTCTGAACACATTCATCCAGCATGCACTCTATCCACCAACGCCACCCACGGATCCACCGAAAGAGGGAGAGAAAACATCGGCACCGAAGAGGCCCCCAACACCTGCAGCTATGAAGTATCTCCGACCTAACTACCACTACGTCTTTGCCACGAACGAAATCTCGGCCCACAATCGACCCTTTATCACGCATGTACTTCATTACGAAAACATCAGAGAAGATTTCACAGACTTAATGAAGATCTACGGTTTGGAACAAAAGATTGTTTTGCCAGATGATCGTCTTGTTGCCAAGACAGAATCTCCTCAAGCGTTGACGGAAGATGCTTTCACAGATGATACCTTGCGAATGATTCATCTTTTCTATGGCAAGGACTTTGTTCGTTTTGGCTACAAGATGAAATACGTAAAGCCTCGACCTCCAAACGTGCCACCAACAGCTATACCAACAGCTACACCAATTGTTCCACCAAAATAGAGTTTTATGGACAACTGTGCAAAGGGATGGGTTTGCACTTGACCAGAGATCTTTTCTCTTGCCCCTGTAGTGCAGGCAGGGTTATTTAAGGCGAAACGCTCTTAAATTCTTTGGACCAACGTGCTCGCACGGATTGTGCTTTTAGACGTATGGTTTTTTTCTTGCTTCATTGCAATTTTGTGAAGGGGCACTTACGTTCAAAGAGAAACCCTGTTGACAAAACCAGAGGGCATTTTGTACGAAGTTTTAGCCTGCTGTAACTAATAACGGAACTCATCTCTTCTGCTATGACGGTAGTAGCTACGTAGTTTACAACAACGGTGTGTCTGGATATGCAGTCAGCAATATATTCTATCTTTTACAAGGCTGTAAGGTGTAAGTGTGTAAAACGTATGTGAAATGGTATGCAAAACCTTATTTGGATCCGTTGTCTTGTCGCGATCTACATCGAAAAAAAAAAAACAAATTCAACGGCCCCTTTAAGCGGAGCGAGCCATGCTGCTATTTTCCTCAGAATTGTTCTGCTGCGCCCCGGCCCCCCCTACTTGCATTTGCATCTGCATCGGTAGCATCTGACCACCACTAGCAGCCATCTTTTGCATGATGTGGTAAAAGTGCTGCTGGTAGTGAGCGGCTGCAGCGGCAAAGCCTGCTGCATAGGAATGGTCGTGTTGGCCTTCTACGGGAGGTATGGGGACCTGAAACATCATTTCCTGCTGCGTACTTTCCTTTAAATGCGTTTCAGGTGTCACAGTGGTGCGTTCCTGGTGCTGCGGCACGGAAGACATAGAATAAGATTCCGATCGTGGACGATCTTTCGCCACAGATGATGATTTAGTATTCGCCGTGCCTTCTGAGGAGGAGACAGAATTGACATCGGAATTCCCCTGCTGCTGATGAGAGTTGTTGCTCAGGAAGTGCCCGGTGATAATGGGCATTCGGGAATTGGGTCCACTCTCGAGCGTCTTTTGCAGAAACATGGACTCTTCGTCAGCATTCTTGGGAACTGGGTACATTTCCGAGATCTTGGAAAAGTCAGGTTCCAAGTCAGGATCCACGACCTTCTTTTCGGCCACTCCAGGGCGCTTCATGGTTTTGCACAAATGAGGGAGTCCACGAAGAAACCTCTCGTGGTAGTATGAGTTGCGGTCAGGGCCTTGTGTGATACGACGAAAGCCCCACCCGTTTGCTTGACGCACAAAGGAGCTGAACTTGGAGTGTTCAAAGAACTATCACATAAATAAGAGAGTTGGTTATGGTTGAGTGTGCTTACAGTTACACAAAAGATGATTTCATGTTTCAGGTAGCATTAACGTACCTTGGGGATAATCTTAGTCTCGAACTCACGAGGCTTCAACACACGCCAAGATCTGCCGTGAGGCATCCAATCAATGACATCGGCATACTCCGGCTTTGCGAGAATGACATGTAGCTTTGCTGGAAAGTTAGGCACACGTCCAGGGAAGGTCAATGGAGTGAGCGGGTCGGGATCTTCATCCGTGCTGTGATCCCTGTAGTAATAAAATGGGAATGGCTTGAGTTCAGGCTTTCCGTGAACTGCCATGACAGCGACAGGAGCCTTGTGCTGATACTCCTGACGATAATGAGCAGGAGCCATCATGTAGTGGTCAGGTTGTTCCATGTGTCCTGTGCGAGCTCGTTTTGCATGTTGTTGCTGCTGCTCTTCATGAAGATGGTCGTTCTGATGGTGCTCAAGGCCATGTTTGCCATTAAATTGTTTCCAGGAAGTCAGGGCGGAAGCTGCCATGTGGGTATTCACTTGTTCGTTCATGGTTTCAATCTTCCGGTGTACTGCTGAATGATTTTTCGTAATTTGATGTTTTAAGCAAATTGTGAGAAGAAAGAGACGAAGCGAGAAGCAACGAGGAAACAATTTCGCAAGACCGAACCCTTCTGAAGTCCTTCAACTCGTTAGCATTTTCCGTTAATCATTCGGGCAAAAGTATTCCCCCATTACTTAACGACGAGACAGCGGAACGGACATAGTTCGGACAGAGTTCGGCGCTGATGTAAGCATAACGAGTGCAAGCTTACCTTGTACCATATCAACTTCGGTCAACGTCAGATACGCGTCTATCCTCTCTTTCACCAAGAAAGCTATCTCAGCATAGCGACACTCAGCACTCGCTCTTGGATTTGGTGTACTACTTTCGTTAGAGAATTGATCGAGTCAGCAACATCTGATAGAAAGAAAACTTCTCTCCTTCGTTGGGAGATGGATACTACGGAATGTTTTCAGATCCGCAGCTTCAAGCACGTGCGCTACTAGCTACGAGTGGTGTTCATATGTGTCATCGAATTTGCAATGCTGTAGCTCGTAGAGCGAAGATTTGGCAAGACCACATTAGTTTTTCTGCGCTTCATCAATTTGCTCTATTGCTGTCGTTGTTGAGCTTGCCTTCTTTAGTAGGCGAATTGCTGAAAGTTCATGTGCATATCTCTGCACGAAGCAAGAAAGGGCACGGTACTCAAAACGAGCCAACTGTGCAATAGTGCTGACAGCACTGTTTACTGCTGCTAGCTAGCAGCCGCGTTCTATACTGTTGTCGACTGACAAGATCGCCAACTCTTGCTTGCTTTCTGAACAAGTTTTTCATCGTTCCGACTGTTATTATGACTGTATTATTCTTGTTCAAAGGTCGCACACCCTTCAATTACTGATAATTTGAAAATGTGTCCAAGGTCGCACACTTCATTCAAAAGAAGCCTCCGCTCGCCCGGCTCTGTCTTGCAAAAGTCCTACGGTCAAATTTTTTGAAATCTACTCGCAGCATTTTTCGCACTCGATCGACCATCGTACCTACTAGAGTAGACCAGCTAGTCAAGTAGGTCTTCTATACTAGCAGTTCATCGGAGTACCAGGTATTACGGTATTTACTTTTCTGCGAGTTATCATAGCTCTAATGGTATGGTACTGGGTAAAGTAAATCAACTTTCAATCATTAGTTCAACCAGCTTAAGCTTATTATAAAATGATGGAAATCGTAGCCACACCACCAGCACCGATGTCGACATCAATTTCAGCACCGATGCCTACTTCGGAACTTTTTCGGAACACAATCAAGCCTCAAACTGAATTCCCTGCTGAACAGAACAACGAGCTACAAAGCGAAAACGACTCGGATAAACAAGCCACGGCTGATCTTATGATGCCAGTAATTCAGGTTCTTCAGCAAGAGGTTGAAACAGACTCTTTATCCTCGTGAGACGAAAACGATGTTACTGATGCTGATTCTCGTACGAAAGAATCCCAGAAAGAAGAAACACCTGCAGAGCCATCACAGATTGCCAACACAGAAACGCAACAACAAGAATTATCCATGGCTCTCAATACTGCACTGCATTTTTTGCTTTGGAAAGTATGCGCAAAGCCAACTTGGAAGTGGAATATGGCGGGAAGGTGACTGGGGATATTTCACTCTTTCATTCCTATTGTACCATTTGTCTCAAGGATGAAAACGACGCAGAGGAAAAGTGTTTGGCCGAAAACAAAAGTATCGGAAGAAGAAAGTGGCGAACGTCAGTTGTAAATCGCTTTTCCGTCAAGAAGAAATCTCCTCCGTGCCTCATTTGTGCGTGTCCCGTATGTCCGAAGCACGGCTGTCGTGACTTTCGACGTGAAGGCATTACCGTTTGCGGTCACTGCGCTCCCTTGTTTACCATGGATTTTGTCGTGTACACCATTTCCAACGATAGCGATCAACATCGACGTCAGTGCTTGGCACACATGATTGACTCGTACGATCGAGCATTATTAATGCTTCAGTACTCGGTCCAGTACATTGAAGACATTGCCCAGGCCCTTGAAAACAATTCACGCAAAACTGATCAAATTGGTCTGGGCAGTTCTGGAGTGGGTTTAATGTCGGGCTTTACAGGAGTGGCAGCTATGGCGGCTCATTTTGTAGCTGCTGCTACTATTTTGTCTCCGGCAGGTCCTCCTCTTCTGATTGCCTCCATTTTGTTTGGTGGAACCGCCGTGGCAGCAACGACGTCGTTCGAAGCGATCAACTGCTACAGCGAACCCAATCAATTGGCCAACAAGATTTTGGCATTGCACGAACTGGTACATTCCCTGTTGGCCGTGACAACAGTTATGAAAACGGCGTTGCAAAAGGGTCACATTGATGTCCATCAATATGTTGACATGAAGGGTAGGCAACGTATCAAGTTCAACACATCAGCCAGTAATGGTAACTTGAACGACAATTCCGACACAATGAAGAAGGAGAAAATATCCGTGCCGGAAGTTGTAATGAGACTGCTGGTAACTGGTATTGCAGAACACCCAGACGAATATTCTACTCCTGACTTGGACGAATCAAGTACGACTTCTTCCGTTGAGTCTGGCGGTATGCCGGTAGAGATGCAGCTCACCAAGGAATTGCGTACCTCCCATACTCGAACAGGAGTACAACGAGCCACAACCAATGCCATGAAAGTATTCCAAGCTGCATCAGTGGCATGTGTGGCACTGAATGCTGCTACCATTGTTTTGGAGGCCAAGAATATGAGTGATACGCTCGAAAGTTTACGAGCAGGTTCTCCTTGTGAAAAAGCCACGACGCTTCGTAAAGTTAAACAGGAAATATCCAAGCTTCCATCCACGAAGGTCGTTGCCGATGAATGCGAATCGTATTTGGCGGCCACAAGCAACAAGACATATTCATACTGATCATAGTGAACGATTGTTACTATGGTGTACTGTAAATGGAAGTTTCATGCCACATCTTTTATTCGTTTTAAAACAAGATTCCTATAAAGCGAGGAATAGTTAGAGACAGTGCTGGTGTTCCAAGAAAAAATAAATATAAGCTAGAAATAGTAATTTTTGCCATAACTTCTTATCCCGTCTTAGTGGGATATTGCTGTTGTGGCATGGTCGTTTTTTGCTGCCCTTGCTGTCCTTGAGCTATCAAGCTTGCCATAAAGTGCTGTTGGCTGTAGGCGGCTGCCATGGCAAATCCGGCGGCAAACTGAGCGGCAGCTGCAGGATCCAATCCCGGCGGAAATGCCGGCATGGCAAAGTTGGGCATCTTGGGATTGGCTCCCATGGATGCTGCTGAAGGAAGAGTCGTTGGAGGAGCACTTGCGACGACAGCCACGCCGCTAGCATTTGCTGCTGTCATTGGTTGCGAGGAAGATAACAACAGGGCAGCTGGCTTCGTATCCAACGAAGAGTAATTGGCAGCACCAGTATAAATAGGCATCCGAGCCTTCGGTCCACCTTGCACGGTGCAGTTCAACATAATCGAGTCGTCTGTGGCCTTTTCTGGCAATGGATAAAGTTCCGCAATCTTATAGAAATCGGGCTCTTCCTCTGGGTTGCCAGTCTTCTTCTGATTGACACCTGGTCTCTTCATCTCCTTACACAAATGAGGCAAACCTCTCAAGAATTGCTCGTGGTAGTAAGCATTTCGATCTGGTCCTTGTGTGATTCTACGAAATCCCCAGCCATTGCTCTGGCGAATGAAAGACGAGTACTTTGTATGTTCAAAGTAAGTGGGCTAATGATGGATTGGATTGGTGATGTAGTTGGCGAAAGAAAGAGTGTGAGACATGAAATAAGAATAGAAATCTGCAATGACTTAATCGCGATGCAAGCTTACAATCACTTTAATTTCAAATTCGCGAGGTTTGAGAATACGCCAGGCACGGCCGTGTGGCATCCAGGAGACAACATCTGACAAATCCTGACGACTGAGAATTGCCATCACTTTGGCAGGGAAATTGGGCACTCGACCAGGAGCTGTCAGAGGTGTAAATGGATCCGGATCTTGGACCATGGAAAAGTCGCGATATCTGTAAAAGGGAGTTGGGAGCATCTCTCGCTTGCCTTCGTCTAGAATGGCATCTTCAACTTGACCAAAACCTGCCGCAAATTTGGTTGGTAAAGTAGATGATGGTGCATCGGCAGAATTCCCGACTGTAGCAGCATTGCGGCTTTCAAATGAATTGGCACCCGAAAGGGCTTGATTCACAGCGGCGAGGATCGCTTCACTCATCTTTTGCAACAAAAGTACCGATTTTATAATTCTGAGTGATTAACATAATTACTACCTTTCTGCTTCTTGCCTACGGAGAGACGTACACTGGTACTACTATGGGACGTAATTCCCGTCTCCCATGAAGAGGCCGATTTCCTTCGGGCAGTTGATGCATTTGTCTTACGTGGCACGAAATTGGTTCGGACGACCGGTATCCAATTGCTGGCATGAATTATTCTTTTACTTGGCTACCGCAATAAAAGCCGACTCAACGTCTTTCGATAATTTGACACGGAGTCGTGTATAATATCCGTTTCTTTTCAGAAACAAAAATATCGTTGGCTGCCACATGAAAGAAAATGGACTGGTACTGCTGTAATCTCATCACATTGCCTCACAACAAAAATTTGTTCTATTATTATTCCTTCAATAACAATCTTTTCAATTTCGTCGTCGTTACCCGTGTCCCCAAAATGGCCAGGCGACCCTTATTATCTTTATTTTTTGGAGTCATGGGAGGTGGAGGCAACGAGCCTTCAAATGCTCCTTCCCAAAGTTCAATGATGGACGCTGGTGTCCCAACTCCTGTTGTCGTTCCAGTTCCAGCTCCTGTTCCGGTTTTCAATCCTGCTATCGACGCTGTTCCAACTCCCCACACTCCTGGTTTTTTCGGAAATTTTGAAAGCGATTCTGGATCATCCGCGCCTAATGATGTGGATCAACAAATGTTAAAGTCGCTTCCTACCCAAAGTCCTACACACACCCTGACCCAAGAGCCTTCTCGTAAAGCTGTTACTGCCGAGCCTACTAGTGTACCCTCTCGTGAGCCTGCAGCAGAACCTACACAGACACCGACTCGTGAACCAACAGCTAAGCCTACTCGCCAACCATCACATGTGCCTACAGCTGAGCCTACTCCAGGAACATCTAGTCAGCCAACAGCTACACCAATAAGTACACCATCTCATCAGCCGACAGCCCAGCCAACTCTAGCAACTACCCGTGCGCCAACACCTGAGCCTACCATCACGCCTACAAGGACAAGAACAAGTCGTCCAACTTTACAACCAACACAATTGATGTCAAATGCCAGGGAAAATACCAAGAAACCTAGTGGACGTCCTACGCCGACTCCTACTGCAAAACCAAGTCGTAAGCCCACAGGACGCCCCACTCCTAATCCAACAGTTAAGCCTACTCGTGGAGCCACCGGAAGCCCCACAAACGGTCCAACAATCGAATCCACGCGTAGTCCGACAAAAACACCCACTACCGCAACAGCAGGATTGGTCATCTCTAGAGCTGTAAACCCTACCAGAAAGCCAACACAGGCTCCTCAAGCTGCAGCAATTACATCAATCCAAGTAGTTTCAAAAGATGATATTACATACATCCCAGGTAGATTGGTTCGTAACGAATCGGGCTTGTTGTTGAGTCGAGGTCTCCGGGCCAAAGTCATCGCGAGATCTGGGAAGAAGGTGCAATACCAAAATGGAAAACAATCCAATCGTGCCTTTCATGGTCGTCCAGACGCTGGTCAAACGTTTCCAGACAATCGAAACGAGAATAAAGGCGGATGGATTTATGTCAGCAACTCAGAGATGCGTATGCAGGACACTGGCGGTCTCAAGGGCCAAGGAGGTGTTGGCGCGATTACCTTCAACAAACAAGGAAACATTATTGATTACAAAATGATTCTCACGAACACTACGTGGAACTGTGGAGGGGGGATGACACCTTGGTAAGGATAGCAAAAGCTTTGTTTATGAAGTAGCCGAAATAGCAACCGTCTAACCGATTGGATTTTATATTCCTTATTTTTCAGGGGCTCCTGGGTAAGTTGCGAAGAGCAACCAGGTGGTAGTATCTACCAAGTCGACCCGTATGGCATCCGAAAGGGCGAGAAGATGACCTTAGGAAAGGAAGGAGGTGCGTGGGAATCCTTTGCCTACGATATGCGCAATATGCAAACTCCCCGTTTCTACCACACCGAGGATCATCCTAGGGGTGCCGTCCAACGATTTACGCCCAATACTGTTGATTGGAAGAAGGATCCTTGGAAAATGCTCCATGGCGATGGTATGACAGAATATCTGAAACTTATCCCAAATGCAGAACGCACGGGAGGGAAGTATCGTTGGATTACGGCTAGAGTGACTGCTCGCAACAATGCCTTTCAACACTACCCTAATGTGGAAGGCATCGACTGCGACGGCGAATCTGTCTTTTTTGTTTCAAAGTCTTTTCGAATGCTGTACGAATTGAATCTTGCCGATGGAACGTACACCAACAGCTCTACGGTCCGTGGAAAGTTTGACGGGACTCCTGACCAAGTGGCGCGAATCCTAGCCAATGGCAACAATGTCAAGCACAAGGATGATTTGCTGTATTTTACAGAAGAGTCCGGGAGGAATGCAGGCAAGTTCACATTGACAGTTGGAAATTCCTATATTTTTCTATTATTGTCATCTACCAGGTTCTCACCGGCCATTTGATTTTCTACGACAGGTGTCCACGGTCGCAATGCTGGTGGTAAATATGTAACTATTTTTGAAAGTCCTGTCTACAAGGGCGAATGTGCTGGACTGGCGTTTTCTCCCGATGGTATGCATGTCTACGTTGCCTATCAAGATGAGGGTGTCTTGTTAGACATCTGGCGCGAAGACGGGTTTCCCTTTCATGCCAAAGTGTTGAACATAAAGTACCATACACCTCCTCCTAGCAGCGACAACGACAATGGAGGTGATGGGGGTAATGATAACAGCGGAGGAGGTGGTGGCGTAGTAGATAATGCCAACAACAACAACGGCAACAATGAAGTAACAGTTTCCAGGCAGATGAATCAGTAAATGAGACAGCAGATGAAATATACCCCATAGAGCAACCAATGGCTGTATTAAGTATTAACACAAACATACTCTTCGACATTACACTACCCTTGTACTTCAACCGAAATTCTGTAGCGTGTGTACCTCAGCTCTCAGCTCGGTGATGGAAGAGGCTTCTTGCGTATATGTTTGGTAGCAGCAGCAAAGAGTGTTGTTTGTAGCATAGCTTCAGGATTGTGATCATGAGCTGCTCTCTTTTGTGCTGTAGTCGGTATGGTTGAAGGCTTTCTTTGTATCTTCTATGTAGAGTGCGCGTGCAGCAGCAATGGCGGTCTCTTAGCGTTCGCCAGCCGAAATTTCTTCCTCATCCGCGGCATTCGTAACCCTGACCAAGTTATGGAGGAAACAGCCATCGTGCTACTTTCTCATGGATGCCCGAGTGTACAAAACTAATGTCCGAGAGCAAAGCAAACGGTTCAAATTGCTTCGTAATTCGTAAGTCAATCAGAAACAGTAAAATCACCAAGACTGTTATCAAAATATATTGGGATTGCCGCTGGGCTAGCCATGAACGACTCCGCACTCTTAATACGAAGAGAAATGATGGTGCATTCATATTATGGTATTTTTGGAGCTTTCGTTTGGATTTTTGATAACATCATTTAAATAATGTACTAGTAAAGTACGCAAAACGCAAATACACGTCGCTTCATCGCATTTTCGTTTACAATGTGGGGCATCTTTAATCTTTAGTTCGTGTGCGCTGATGAGTGGTACTCTGATTACAGTAGTAGCAGGTATTCTATTTACCAGGTAGCTAGGAGAGGCAGTCTACTAGCTAGTAGTAGGAGTACTAGCTAGTACACTAGTAGACTAGCTACCTACTAAAAAAGAATAGCTGCTGTACTTGACATGATGCAGTCCAGTACCAGGTACCGTACCACATACTGTACCAGGCACCACTAGTCTACTACTACTCCAAAAACTGGAACTATTCATGTTAAGTATCCTACTGAGTACTAGCTAGCTACACTACTACTACTCTAGCTAGTAGAGTAGTGCTACTACTAGCTAGCTACTACCTGGTAGGCTACTACTGTAGCTACTAGAGTTGCTAGCTAGTAGTACTTGGTACCTGGTACAACATTCTTCAAAATCGAATGGTCATTTTTTGTACAGTACTCAACACAGTACAGCAGTAACTTGTTGGAAACAAACCACTTCTGGAATGAAATTCTAATGGGAAACTATGAAATAGTTTTCAGGGAGCAGGGGGTGCTGTTGAAGTATCTCTGACTCTTCGAGGAAGAAAAACAACAACACCCACGCCTTCAATTATTGCCCATTTGACATCTACAAACATATTAAGCGAATCAAGATTTCGTATTTTTTTATTTGTTGGCGAAGAGGCAGATTGGTGTTAGTCTGATGACATTCTACCTTCGCAATTCGTTCGTTACTCCTCCTTTTTGGATGGAATATTGAACACATTGAGAGTGTAGGCAACGTTAGTCTGATGACATTCTACCTTCGCAATTCGTTCGTTACTCCTCCTTTTTGGATGGAATATTGAACACATTGAGAGTGTAGGCAACGTAAGTGTAATACCCTGAAATGCTAGTAATCTCTACGAGCACTGAATCTTTACCCCCAACAGCAGCTTTTGTAGCCGCATATGTTTCATCGGATACCGTGTAGGTGTATACTAGCTCAGCCGTAAATTTGGCAATTGCCCTTTCTCGGTCATTTTTTAGCAGTGGCAATACATTATCCTTGACCGCCTGTAGAGAAAAATCATCATCTCGAGGAATTGCCGCAATCACGTCCATGGGAATACCCGCTTTTAAAGCCTCGCCCACATGGATATCAAATTCGCTGTGAGACCTAGTCTTGGCTCCTGTCAAAAGAATGACTAGTTCGGATTCTTGAAAGCTGAGACTGGTACCGTACCGACAAGCCTGTCCCAAAGCCTGGGCCGGTTGAGCGATTTTGGGAACCGCCAACCATGGTCCGAATGGACCTGACAGTCCTGTGCGGGGTCTCGATTTAATGATGGCATCACGAATGGCTTTTTGTTCAGGAGTGCATTCTTCCTCGGAAGGTCCAGCATACCGTGCTACAAATTCACTGGACGTATTTTTGTGCTTTTTAGGAGAGCTACTGCCATTGTCAGCGGCTGTGGCTTTGCGTTTTTCTGAAACAATGGAGGACACTGATACAACAGCGAGGAGGTACCAAAATAAAGGGAGGTTCATTTTAGAATGACAAAAGAAAATCAATGTATCCTACTAGTCTACCAACAGAACTCACTGTTGCTGCTGTTGCTGCTTAAGGAGGCAAAAGGGCTCTGAATGTATTGACAGAGGCGATAGCTGGGATTGTTGCCAATTCCAAGTTTCCACAACGTAAGGGTCGCGGACAAAATGGTAGAGATACACTCCCTACCGTGTATGATCTTCTGAAACTTTCGAATGCTGCTGATATTGCTAGTGATATAGACGTTGTATCTAATATCTAATAATTATTTATTGAGCAGACATGCGGAAAGTCAAGTTATCGTAGCGACAACGGGCCTTCGAAGGAAGATGCCACCCCCTTTTTCGAGAGCAGGCAGTTGCGGTTTATTTCCAGAGGGCTGCGTTGCTGTCGCAGTTTATGAAAGAGATTATTTTTTTACTTGTCATCAGCAGGGATCACAGATACCTGTTTTTTTTGTTGCTGTTGTTGATTGATCTGATGAATGCTCTGAATCTAAATGATGAGATTTTACGTTGATACGATACTGCAACGAAAGGAATGATGCGCTCAGTTGCTCTGATGCCGTATTCCTCAGGTATCCTTTTGGCGCAACAAAGTGTTCCGCCTGCAAGAAGAAAAAGCGATCTTGAGGGAATGGTCATCACATCACTCGACGTTTGTATACATAAACGATATTTCAGAAACATATGAATTCTATTTATAAGCTTCCTCCAGAGCCTTGACAAAACCATGGATCTGGGTCCATCCTATGGGCCAGAAGACGAATAAGGACCCATCATAGTCGCCTCCGTGCCGTTGCTAGTTTTTGCAGGCTAGATTGATTTGAATTTCCATCAAGCAGCTCTTTGAGATTCGGTTTGGTTACTAACAGGGATACATCATTCCGGGGAAATTTCACGTGCTGTCTTCTGTGTAAAACGTGTTCCGCATGGAGTGCTTGAAACTTGAAAACGATGAGCTTGGTCGTGACTGCATCGAACACTGGCTGGCTGCTCCTATGACTTGACCAAAAAGACGGACGGACCTGGCTTTCAGTACTATATCTGGCGAAACGACCGGGCTCACAGGAATCATCTGCAAAAAAGCGGTAAAAATGAAAGGCATCATATTATTGTATTACGGCCGCTCAATTACCGAACAATTTTACTCGTTTCTACTGTGTGCCATTTCTATAAGTCACGAAATCAAACATGGCGTCCCAAGAGGAAAGTCCATTGGAGAGCTTGAATGGATGAAAGACGCCAAATGATGGATTGTGTGGCTCCGTATTCTCTGATGCGGTACCTTCGCAGCCTTCAATCATTTTGTCGGTACTTCGTTCCTTTTCTTCCCAACTTGTGCAAAGATTTCGAGTGTGTACTTGCACTTGCGTTTTTTGTCGCATCATATCCAGAATTGTGGGCATTGCACATTCCAAAAATACTTGATGATCTAAAAATAAATTGGCAATGTCAATGAAGTCCTGAGCATACGCTGTTGGCATATAAAGAAAATCAGAAGGCTCCCAAGGCGGGATCATAATGGACCCAGCGCCGACGCCGTTTTTCTCTCGGTAAGGGTCAACTCGAGAGTCCTTTGCCAAATCAACAAGGCGTGGGATACAATAATCTTTGTTCCATTGCCAGTGCTCCAGTGAACGCAATAGTGCATCCTGATCACTGCCAAACTTCTGGCCGTTGACTTTGGATAGGGATCCATTTCCATAAATGCTGTAGGTCCGACTAGGATCAGAAATGGATCGCGGATCCAAGTAGCTTGGTCGGTGAGCTTGCGATGATGCTAAAATCTGATCACGAGGAAAATTGTACATTGATGCCTGTGCTGCAGGTCCAATTTGGACAATATCTGAAATGTTTAGGAATAAATCGTCGTGGACATAAAGGACTCCGTCAATGTTGTCTTGCCCTTTGCAATCCTCCAAAGTTGCTATTAGGTTGGCAATGGGAGAATACTTTCCTTCGTCGTCCTTCAACATTGAATTCCATTTACTGCCATCTAGCCCAAAAGCTTTGATACCATAGTCCAGTTGAAGCGTTTCAAGTTGTTCTGGTGAGAATGGGCCCCGTACCACAACATGTGTAAAGACTTCTCTCCACTTCTGAACCCAAAATGCCACATTTTTGGTGGAGTCCTCTTGAATAATCAAAGTCTCTTCATTGTTTTTTGTTTCCATTTTCCAATCTTCTTTGTGCGTTTGGTTGTTCTCGTAAGATTTCTTTTTTAATAGTGCAATAAGATCATTGGAACTTAAGTCGGCAGTAGATATTTGTTTTGGGTTTGTGGCGAAATTAAATTGCCCCATGAGTACCACATTTTTGTAGTGTGGAGTTGGCACTCTATTACGGTGGACGTCAAAGTTGTATGAGTTCTCCATGAGTGCTCTTAACCATTGCTGCACCAACAAGACGTCTTTGCTTTCCAAAAATCCTTCTTCATAAAGGTGAACATACAAGTCCTCTACTTTTTCAGATAACGACGTAACATTTTCGTTTGCAATGGTGAATTGCTCCAAACTGTGCAGCAAATTGGGAACTTGGGTGTAGTAATAGCTGTCCATTTGTAATTGTTCTTCCATGAATCTTGATGGAGTGGAACTAATAGAAGTTTGGGTTGTCCTGATACGATTTTTAACTCGCCCACTTGAAGCAATTTGTGGTTGCGGAGGAGGAACAATCAGTGTTTTGAGATTCATGTTTCTCATAAGATTTTGTGCCATATATGAACGCCACACATCAGCAATACGACTCGGCACTGTTGTTGGTAATAGCAAGGCCCAAAGAGTAGCTGGCGTATGAAGTGTTGCCTTGGAATTATAGGGAGTGATAGCATGGCGCGGAACAAGGAGTGGGAACCTGTTTGCGGTGGCAACTCTCGGGTAATGAAAGGTTTCTGTTGAAGTCCCTATCATCATTATATTTCCTTGAGCGTCAAGATCAGGCTGTGATGAAGACTGTTGAACTACGCCCACGCTAGATTTTTGGATGGATTTGGCAAACGCAATTGTGTTGGACAAGGACTGTAGACGCTCATGGTGTTTGGGATATCCACGTGGCCAAGTAGATCCAAGTATGGTGTATTTGCTTTGAAAAATGTATGGATTGGGATTCAGAATCTGGACATTTCCCATCAGTGGAACGTCGACACGAATCTGATCCTCAAGCTTGGAATGGAAAAACGTCTCTTCCAAGTTTTTCCAGAGAGCTGACAGTTCGGCACCGTATTCAAAATCCAGGATATAGTCAGCCCCATGCTGAAGAACATATAAATACCCAGCATTCTTATTGATGCTCCGCAGTGACTTGGTTTCGTCAGGCGACAGGGATGAAAATAAGGAAGACGGCAGGACATCGGTGCCGTTGAGTTGAGTCTGAATGAAGTCACTGGTGGCCCCTCCTTGATGTTCCATGTGCGACAAAGATATCATGTGAAGGCGACGATGGCTATCATTTCCAGAATATTTTTGTCGGCTTTCATGATACTTTCGCTTTGCTTCTGTCATGACAATCGTTGTGCACCAATCCTCGCTAGGCATGGCATCTTCAATCTCCTGAATGATGGGAGTTGTGCTATCCACGCGAGACAACGTAAATACTGCCCATTTTGAACACAACCAGTGTTTGAGATCATTCCTTTCGTGCTGTTTTGTATTGTTGTTGAGGATATTTTCAAACAGGTGTTTTCCGCCGAACTTGTGATCATGTCGACGGCGGGCAAAATTCACAATCTCTTCATCCGCTTGCTGGTTTAATTTATCCTGTGTCGAACCTGGGCGGTAGCGCAAATTTTTCGATTTTCTTAGCGTAGAACGCAACGACGCTCTTAGACTGCGTTGATATGCACTGGTGTAATCGCGATAGTCTGCGTCACCAGGTAGAAATAAGCTCAATTGAATCGACAATACCCAAAAGACTGTGCCGACCATTAGAAATATGGGCACTAGTAGTACTCGTTTGCGGCTCTGGGAACGCAGCTGCTGTCTTCGTATCTGTACCATTTCTGTCGTTTTAGCCGGATTGTGATCAACAATGCACAAACAATGGGATTTGCACGAATACTGGGATTTGAATTGCATTCCGCCCGCGAAGATCTAGCATGAAATAATTATGAAAGCACCTGGCAACTTTTGACGACCTTCCGACACGACGCAATGTCATCTCGGAACGACTTACCAGGTACGGAGTACCTGATATTAGCGTTAGTAGTACTACCAAATTAAGCCCAGGTGGACTATGACAGTTTGACTTGTCTGTTCCTATTATTATGAAAAAAGCATAGCCGGCCATCAGACATCATCAGAGCATAGTTGAGCCTTTTTCTCTCTCCAACCGTAACGGCGGCAGCAACAGCAACAGCAGCAGTAACAACATCAGCAGTAACAGCGGTGGCAACAGCTTTGGCAACAACAACTGCTGACTCAAATGACCGCAAGAAGATTCACCTAGCTACCATCTTGACCGAAGCTAAAGTGATGAAAGAGTTGTTTGCATTTTAATTTTTAATGCTGGCTTTTTGTGTATCATAGCTAATGTATGATGATGTGTTCTCGTGTTCTCAACTGTATACGTCTAATTTCATTTCAGCGAAACCATTGCGAAATAGAGCAGAGGACTCTGCGGATCAAAAGGAGTCGGAAATAGACGAAAATTTTCGATACATTTGTATCGAAGTCGTGTTTGACCCATTTTCTTGATCTCACGCATCTTGGTGCACTTCTTGAATGTGATAAAAACTGTTTCAGGTTTCAGAGTCTCTCCAAAAAAGTCCGACGTCGAATTCCTAGGTGATAACACTTCCAAGACACTGCCGGAACCGTATGGTAGAATACACAAAATAATACAAACAATTTCGGAAGTCCGAAGTCCCCTCAATCTTAACGATTGATGAGGTGGCATCGATTGTCGCGTTTGTTTCTCTCGGTTGTCGAACATTATCAGAATCGTCTTGTAAAAGGGATAATGTTTGTTTCTCTCGGTTGTCGAAAATTATCAGAGTCGTCTTGTAAAAGGAATAATGATCGAGTGAATACGCGTATCTTTCTCAATTCAGATTCAGTTTTCATTATTGCTTTGACTTGATTAGGCTACCCTGCACCTCGACAAGATCTTCCTATGGAATATCAGAAAACACTTTCCCCTCCAGTGTCGAAATTTTCCCTCTGTGAGTAATATACCTGTATTTGAGGTTGTGGCGTAGGAAGTGATCTTTTGTAAGCCCGCTGCGAATTGAATCTGCGATTTCAAATAGCAAGTCACACGGCTTTTCGTAGTACAATAAAAGATGGAGCATCCCGAACACAAGAGCATCTTCATCGTGTATCATGATACCACTGTAGCCAAAAGAAAAACGGATCTGACTCCACAGTTCCCGGTGACCCAATTCGACAAGAGCTGGCTCTTCTTTTTCGCCATAGCTGATTTTGATCTTTCCCTGTTTGGATAACGCACCTCTCAACCCTACCCCCTCTGCGTTGTTACGGTAGATTCGTGGATTGAAATCCAACGAGTCGTCTGGGTTGGCTGCACGGTGCAAATTCGTCAAAGTTGCTTTAATTCCATTTAAAAAATTCTCAGACCGGAAACCAGAATCGTCCTCAATCAGCATAATATATTTTCCGTGTCCCTTGGCCGCAAACAGCGCATTCGAAATATCCAGGTTTTGCTTGGATCTCCAGCGCACACGTTGCTCTGCATCCTTGAAATTGACGCTGAGGCCATGAAGAGTGGGATATTGATCTAAAGGCGCCTGAACAAGCTTCATGATACCGCTTTCAATTTCTCCAGAGAATTCTTCTCGCAGGCCTTGTTCATGTCGTTGAATATCCGCTTGGTTGATACCTGAAACAAGGACCAGAATCATAGCATTGTACTGCCCAATAAAGTGTTCTTTGATAGTCGCAGAGAGTTGCCGCAGGCATTCTACAACGTAGGCATTTCCCTTGGTGACGCCCTTGGTAATATGCCGCCAGGTTGTGGGTACAACAAATGTCATCCAATACTTTTTGGGTTTTTCATCGCCATTGCTGTCAAAATCATCAAGTGATATCAAAAAGCTGTTCTTGCTTGAGACGGGCTGAGGTCCAACCAAACTAGCGCCCACCTTTACCCAGGAAGGGATCTCAGCAGCATCCAGAATCAAATAAGCATAGGTTGTTGAATTGTTGATCTTTTGCTGGTATATTTCCTCCTTTCGCATTCGTCCATTGGAACTTGGCACATACTCAAACAGAAGCAGTGGGGCGTTTGAATGATCTACTTCCCAGCGCAAAATACTACAGTATCGCTCTAATAATTGCGACACTGACAATGCTCCGTATGGAAGATATGACCTCAGGGCCAAAGAAAGCCGCGGCAAGTCGGAACTGGCAAAAAGAGCAGCAGTTGGATTTTCAAAGTCAAGTAATTGCTTTCCCCTAACAAAATTCATGTAGCACAGATCATGAGATATTCCGTCCTCCGCCAAGTGAAGCCGTCCTTCGTATGCCAACGTTAGCTCCTTTGCATAATCGCGATTGTTGGTCATTATTTCTGCCTGAATCTCTGGAGTATCAGATTTTCCTTTTTCCGGTGGCTTGGGGCTATAATTGATCCACCAGTTGCGTACTAAGCGACTACCAGCTTGCAAAAATAAATACAGGTCAGAATACTGATGTCCAAACTCTGCGGCGTAGGCAAAATCTAATCCATTCGTGGCGTAACTGTAGGCTTCGCCATGATCTCGCTGCAACGGTGGCGATATGACATGGAATTGCCCTGTTTTCATAGGCATCAGAAACTCTGATCGGAGAGCTTGGTACAATGCCGTTCGACAAGTTTCTTTTCCTGCTACATGAGGCAAATATGCCACTACTTGGGCTCGCTGCGTTTGAAGTCCATCTCTAACTGTTGCCAACAACCTATCCGTCGCATTGACGATGGGACATTCTCGATCGGCCATGACCATAACCATAACATTCCAATTCAGGGGTCGTGGTTGAAACCTGGGTGTACGATGGAGGTAGGGAATCAATCGGATTGTCGAATTGACACTCTTTCCAGGATGATTCAAGGCGTAGGCTTGTTTTTGGAAGAATTCAGCCTTCACTCGACGGTCGCGATAGTCGCGCCAACTCTGCAAACGCTCTTCGAATGCGTGTTGATCAAAACCATTGCTGTCGAGAGCTTCGGGTATCTCCCATATTGTTGGTTGCACGTCTTGGACGTATGATTGATGGGTGGAATTTTCGTGCTTTGGTCCTTTCTGGTTTTGGAAGGGTGTTGGCTGTAACGACAATTGAGGTTTCGTTTGATTTTTGGCTTGAGGCGGCGCTTTTAATTTCGCTGAGCTTGTGTTAGGTATGCTTTTGGAAAAAGACAAATGAAACTTGATGTGGGGATCATGATGCTCACAAGTTGTGCACTTGTGAAAAATGTGATGTGTCACTACCATGGAAGTTATCGCTGCAAAGATTATCACTATTTGAGCCAATTGAAGAGAAGACAAGCACCTCCCATCGTTGCGCCTTCTAATTCTTTTCTTTTGCTTGGAATGATTGCTTCGTCTCGGCATGGTGAAAAAGAAGCTAAGTAGAAGGAAAGCGCTGGATCAGCGATAGAGTAACGATTTACGAGGACCACTTTTTCATATATCTCTTTGTCGTTTTTCCTAGCTAGCTACGTAATTCGTAGGTGCTACTGCAATCAGTAGCTGCAGTAGTGTGCTAAGACGCCACTTAATTTTCGTTTCCCTTTGGCGACTGAATATTTTTTGTCGGCTTGGGGTCCAGTAAATTAATAAAAATAATATAAAATCAAGGCCAAAACCAAGGAAAAGAATCAAAAAATAAGAAGGCTCACAGACCAGCGTACTACAGTACCAGCGATGTTGTTGTGTGTTATGGAGTTGTGAGCCAGTGAGGTGAGCCAATGAAAAATCGCAAGAGCCATTTGAAATTTTTAAGTCTCTTGAGACCACCCGGGCATAAACAACCGAAAGTATCTCAAAACCCATGTTTTGCTCATTTTTTGTTTGTTTGGTGTTCCCGGTTCTTCCGCCGCGGCGGAATAAAATGAAGAAACGAAACTATTTCTACTGGGACGAGACTACCAGTAAAAAGCCAGTGTTTTAGCTCTTGCCTGATGGACAGAGTTGTGTTTCTCAGTTCGCCGATAACTTGTCTGTAGCCGACTTCTGGGTTTTATCGGCGAAAACAAAAAAGAAACGAAACGATTTCTCGTGGGATAAGACTACTAGTAAAAATCCAGTGTTTTAGCTTTTGCCCGATCGACAGAGTTGTGTTTCTCAGTTGAAATTGGCGAAAATAAAAAAGAAACGAAACGATTTCTCGTGGGACGAGACTACTAGTAGAAAGCCAGTGTTTTAGCTTTTGCCTGATCGACAGAGTTGTGTTTCTCAGTTATGACCGATAACTCTGCCGCGGCGGAGTTATGGGTCATAATACAAGGGTTTGAGTTAAATTAACTCCAATCGGAAACACAGCATTTTAAGGATAATTTACACCTTTAAAAAGGTGACTCTTTAATTAAATAGACGACCTATTTCCTAGGAGTAATAAATTACCTTTTTAAAGGTGTAATTAGTACTTAAAATGCTCATTTTCCGATTGGAGTTAAACTCCCTGGAAGAAACAGTAGTATGACAAGTATTTAATTAGGAGCATTTGGGTTTTCATTTAGGAGCATTTAGTTTTCATTTTTGGCAATTAGGAGCGTTTCCTAGCAATTAGGAGCATTTAGAGGAGAGTTGCAATTAGGAGCGTTTAATTTTTAATTAGGAGCGTTTGATTTGGAATTAGGAGCATTTGATTTGCCATTAGGAGCATTAAAAATTTGTTTTCTATCTATTATCTCTTTGATCTAGGAGCATTTTTTTAATTACTAGGAGCATTTGTTTTCCAATTAGGAGCGTTTGATATGGAAATAGGAGCATTTGCTTTGACAATTAGGAGCATTTCCTTTTTAATTAGGAGCGTTT
>Ga0100391_1000657_pt1 | contig 39543 bp, 23 predicted proteins | sample CryGeymeta201515_FD_81541 | JGI IMG/M metagenome (GOLD analysis project Ga0100391, IMG submission 81541) | Groundwater microbial communities from Crystal Geyser aquifers in Utah, USA - Crystal Geyser metaG 2015-15 | ecosystem: Environmental > Aquatic > Deep subsurface > Groundwater | place: USA... | reverse complement strand
TAGTAGTATTAGTAGTAGTAGTAGTAGTAGTAGTAGTAGTAGTAGTAGTAGTAGTAGTAGTAGTAGTAGTAGTAGTAGTAGTAGTAGTAGTAGTAGTAGTAGTAGTAGTAGTAGTAGTAGTAGGTAGAAGAAGAAGAGTAGTCTAGTTGGCCGAGCGAAAGTTCTATGATCGATCAATCCAGCAAAATATGGGACCGTATCTTTTTTGTATGTTTAGTGAAAGATGTACTAGTAGTAGTACGCGCACGAATGTGAATTGACACGTACATCTACTAATACCAGGTACTACTAGCTAGTAGTCTACTCTACCAGTTAGCTGGTGTAGTGGTAGTAGTAGCTAGAGAGTAGAGTACGATGCGAATCAAGGAACATAAATCCACCCGGACATCCGATAAAAACAACAACAAAAATGAACGAACGTCATAAAATACTTTTTCCTTGATAGCTTCTTGATACCAAACTACTTGATACTGGTCTAGTAGTCTAGTCTAGTCTAGTCTAGTCAAGTCTAGTCGTTCCTTTTTTCTTCCTCCCAACCCAAAACCCTCCTCTCTTCTCACCACAATCTCTCCATAATCTTTTTCTCAGTTGATTCACATTATTCCAGCACAAAAGAAAAATGGCCGTCATTGGTAGCAACGATGACTCGAGTTCAAAAGATAAAAAATATGACATCTTTCGAGACTCACCTCTTCGGTATGCAGGATATGCCAACGAAGTAGGTAGGTAGATTGCAGGTGCTTACTACCGTACTTGCACACATTGTTTTTTTTTTAATTCAACAGACCGGTTCTGTAAAAAACACACACAATTGTCCCGTGAAGTAGTTCAAGTGACTCACCCATTATTTTATAATGCACAAATGCATCTGTTTTATTTTCGGTTTGCTACATATGCAGGCGAGTCGTTTCGATATCAGTTTCCCAGACTTGTAATGCCATCGTACATTATTTCGTTTGCTTATTGCTTTGCGGATGCTGCAACAACAGGATACAGTACCTGGAACGAATATCCTCAGGAACAGCAACAACTACAACAACAACAATCATCTACAACGACGTCGACGACAACGACGTCGACGACAACGTCGTACATGATGTCACGAGAAACCAAAACGGTCGTACAAACACTTGATACGTTGTTGTGGCAATCTCTTGCCAGTGTTATTATTCCTGGTGCTACTATCAACGCGATTGTCAGGACCAGTAGGATGGTTGTGTTACGATCACGATCTCCCATGATTGTTGCCATTCTGGGAGGGACGACGCTACGAGAATGGCTACCAACGATTGTCGGATTAGGATCTGTACCACTCATTATTACACCCATTGATACTGCCGTAGATGTACTGCTGAACAATACCACGCGACAATGGTTCGTCAAAAAACAAACGGAAATAGAAAACAAAAACAAAAAGTGACAATGAGAAAGTACAGGTACGTGAAACGCACCCAGGTAGTTAAAACCCACTGTTTGAATTCTGAATCTACAACAAGGAGAAAACCTACAGTACTAATTTTGATTTTCGTCTTCTTTCAAATTCATAGATTATGATGCTTCTGTAATAATATATATGATAATACTATGATATATATTTATATATATACTTGTAGCCAAAGCTAGTAGCCAGTTTACCAGCAAACTGTAGAATATTTATTTGTTTTACACAGGTGTTGCGGTTGGTCGACGGGTGCCAAACGTTCTGGACGACGAAGCCGATCCAACCCGTTGCGATGCCCATTTTAGCCCACGAGAAAGATTCTTTTCCGTTAATCTTGCAATCAGCAACGTCCCAAAGTCGCGGAGCTGTGGTGCGTATTCTCTTGCCACGGGAATGAGCTGTCGCAGTCGTTCTATGTTGGCACTGTTGCTGTTGCTACGGTTGCCATTTTCTGATTCAATGGCGCCTTCAAAGTCACCAAATAAGAACTGAATCAGTTTGCCAATCTGTTTGACCAATCGCTCATCAGATTCGCTAAGTTCAGGGTTCAGAGCACGAAATAGCGACGGAACTGGTACACCACTCAGACCAATTCGCTTGACTAGTTCTTGGATAGTTTGTCGGCCGGATGCATCCACAACCGTAACAACTTCCTCCAGCATGAAATCTCGAAATACCTCACCCTCTGGACTGAAAAAGAATTTGAGTGCCTCCCGAGTGGATTCTTCTTCGCCACTGTTGCCATTATTGCTGCCGTTTAATACAGGGGCACCACTGGTCACGGTGGAGACTCGGAACCGGCCTCCGTCGAGATCCGTATCTCGATCTGATACGTCCACAACCTGAGACCCGGAAAAGTCACCCGCGGCACCAACGCTACGCGAGCCTCTGACTCCGTCTACCTTAAATGCGGAACCATCACCTTCATCGCGCACAGCCGAGAACTTCTCCAGAGCCTGCAGCAAATCAATCAACCTTTCGGCATCAAATTCACCCTCCCGCCCGTACACCATGTACCGTAGGGCTTTTCGGAGACGAGGTGTTTTATCCGTTAGCAGTCGACGAGCAATGTAAGGAAATGCCTCGTCGATAATAGCAAAGTCTTTGTTGCCAACCAGTGCAATTCCCTCAAGGACAGAAATGGCCCGAATGACCAAAGCAAAATAGGGTGGAATTCTAAACGGAAATTCAAAGGTGATCTCTGCCAAATCCGCAGCAAGTTCTTGGAAATTAATACTCTTGGCACCACCCCCGGCGAGGGCAACGTCGAAGACTTTGGTCAAAGCCGGCTAAAATGAATCAACGTGTAGAAAATTGAGGGGTGAGCAAAGGATCGGCAACGCCAACATTGTTTTGCAATCCAGCTACTGAATTGAATCGGCACATACCACAATGGGAGTAGTATCTGTTTCCGGGGGAATAAAATCCAAGTTTTTGAAATCTTGGCCGATTTCCGTGTAATCACGGTTGATGAGATGAGCAATGGCTTCCACCATACCATATTTTTGATCATCTGTAATCTCCGTCATCAAACCAAAGTCCAAAATGCAAAGCTTTCCATCATCGGTTCGTAGCATATTTCCCGGGCTATTAAACGAAATCAAACAAGCAAGTACACTGTTAGAATTCAAATGGGACCAAAAAAAAACGATAATAAACCAACGAAATCATAAACGTACTGTGGGTCAGCATGGAAGAATCCAGACTCTAAAAGCTGCGTGAGGTAGGTAATGACCCCCAAATTCACCAGGGCGCCCACATCATCTGCAGTACTTTGACTCAATTTCTCTCCATCGACCCATTCGGCGACGTGGACTCTTCGAGACGTGTACTGGGGATAATTTTCAGGAATTTTTACCATGGGTAAAACAGACATGTAATCTTTAATGCGAATTCCATTTTCACATTCCAAATTGTAATCCAATTCCTGATAAAAACGGGTGGCGAATTCATCTAACAGAGCTACCGCATCAATGCGATCGACCAAGGCGGGAAAATTTCTGGCAAAGGTTCCAATTTTACGGGCCAAATACAAGTCCAACGAAACTGTTTCCAGTACACCTGGTCTCTGGACTTTGACTGCCACGATATCTCCCGTCTCCCGCAATTTCGCCTTGTACACCTGTCCGAGCGAGGCAGCTGCCACCGGTTCGGGGGTGATTTCCGAAAAGGCTTCCTCCACTGTTTGACCCAGTTCTCGTTCAATAGTTGCAAAGGCGATTTTGGAATCGAACGATGGCACCTTGTCGCATAACTTTTGTAGTTCCACCATGGATCTTGGTGACAAAATGTCGGGACGAATGGACAGGGCTTGTCCAATCTTAATATAGAATGGTCCGAGGGAAGTAATTTTGTCTCGCAATTCTGCAGCTCGTTGGATTTCGAGATCAGGATTCTTTTCGAGCCGTTTGAACAGTCGATCCAATACAAATTTAATGACAAAATCACCCAAGACGCTCGTTAGCTGGATAAATCGTCTCAGAACGGTTCCAGGACGGCTGCCAAAATAATTCTCGAGAAATTGATAATCGTAATTGTAGGGTAACGTATCCTCTACTTCTCCGTCGATCAGCTGCATCACGAGTCCAGCCACGGCAGAATCGTCGTCGTTTAAATTCTGCCCTCGTAGTGCTTGCATAATCAGGTTGGCTTCCTCGTTTTGTGCCATTTCAGCCCGCATTTCAGCAATCATAGCACTCGTATCTTTCGTCGCAGTCGACATGTATCGAGCTGTTGTTGTGGATGGATGCGTTGACCAAACTCGAGAAGGATTCGGAATCATAAAGCCACTGGTCGTTGTACCCAGAAGGGTCAAAGACAGTAGCGTAGCCTGTCGGACCTTCATTTTTTTCTCTTTGACTCTGTAGGCGTTTTTATATATATTGTTGTGTTAGCGGCTGATTTGTACTAGCCTATCTTTTTGAGTTGAGAGACAAGTCGATTACGTTAACGTGTATGAGTCAGGCAATCATCGCATCAAACCAAAAACAGACTACACTCCTTGTACGCGTAATTCAATGATTCAGATTTGTCAAGCTTCCTGTTCCTTGTTAATGTTTTTGATCCGTGGCTAATGAAGTGCGTGGTTTGCCTTCGCTTTGAAAAGTTTTAGAAGCCCGGGTGACAAAGAAGTGCTTAACATTCTTGAAAATCGATACTACTAATAGCTAGTACCACCATGTAGTAGACCCCTACTGCATACAGTGCTCCGTAAAAATCGTGACCGACTCTGGTGAAACCTGGAACAGAAATGCTGGTGCTGTGTTGGAGTGGTTGAAGCAGAGGGGAGTGCCTTGAACTCGCAGTAAAAAAGTTACTGTCCATAAATAATGTTGTCGGACACTCCTCCTACTTGTCTGCGGCTGCAGCAACTTGTCGAAGCTGAATTTATGAAGAAGAAAAAAAGGCGATTTCCGGGAGTATGACGAGTGAATGGTTTTTATCTCAAACACATATACCGACTCTAGCTAGACTCTAGTAGTAGGTTTTCCTGAGTAGTAGATTGCTAAGTTGTAGGATTTGTAAAAAAAATGGCACAACTTTCACGTTTTCAATTAATTTGTATAAACAATAATATGTACTGTCAATTTGCGATTTTATAGCCAGTCAAAATCTGCATTATAGCAACATCTCAGCTCTTTTTCTTTTACAACTGCCTCAACTTTCGCATAGCTCGTGTATCCTTAAATTCTTCGCGCTCATTCAACAGTTTCGTTACATGCTCACTTGAGGGTTCACCCTTGCACGAACCCAACCGAATGGCAATCTCCATGGGCTGTCCTCCAATGGCATAATCAAAGTCCTCTCGGTAAGCATAAAGCTGCCAATCGTAGGGATACACCTTCAAGGCGACACACTCTTCTCCGCGACAACTAAATCGCAAAAGAGAATACGTCTCGTCATATCCTCGATTAAAAATCACTTCTTCAGCTTTCTTTTTCGCACCAGGCGCCAGAATATTGATTCCCCAAGATTCCAAATTTCTCCAAAAGGGATTCACCAGTAGAAACAATCGATTGCCCATGTCTTTATCAATCTTTTCAATATCATTCGTATATTTGACATCGGTGTTGGGAAAAAGTAGTGCCTGAATATCGCCATTTGCTCCCGCTTCCGCTTCGGCCGTAAACAAGGCAGATCCATCAAACGTCCAAATATCTTGTTCTTGAATTTTAGGAGGCAGGCGGAGTCGGGCTTGATCCAAATCTTCTTTGGTCGGAGCTCGCACCTGCCGGAGAAGCTCGCGGGTTAATGGTTTCCCGGCTTCCCTGGCCATTTGTTCAGCACCTCCAGGCCACTGGTTGTCCTCGTTCACGAACTGATCTTCCCGGATCAGGGCAAATCGAACCGTTTGTCGGGCAATGCCGTCTTGAAAGGCTCGTTCAACGGCGCGAGCTGCCTGTCGGACCATGTCGTCGGGGGTGCTAGGTACTTCCAAAAATCGACCATCACGTACGTTGTTCACTTTAGCCGCCTCTTTTTGCTCCTTCCGCTTGATTTCGTTTTGTTGCTGTCGTTCCAGTGCGGCCTTCTTTTTTTCGCGAGCTTCGTTTTCTACTTCTTCAACCGTCCTGCCCTCCAAGGTCGCAATTTCGTTACGTAATTGTGCGGCCTTATTCCGTAATCTCTCAACTTCGTCATTTTCGGTGCCTCTCAAAGACGTCGCGAACGGCTTTATCAGAAGAGCTCTTCCGGCAGATGCTGATGTCGTGGTGAAGGAACATGTGCATTGAAAGCAAAGAAGTACTGCGGTCACAGCCAGAGAAAGAGATCTCTTCTGGTTATTTTGTTTCATCATTCTGACTAATTTGAACAATAATGCTTATCTTAAAGCAGTTTTGTAATTCGTTTCTGCTGTCCCAGCAACTGAATCACTGCTTGTTGTTTTCAGCGCAACATCAGCTTGATGATTTGGGATTGGGTCAAGCTGCCTGTATTATTTTTTTAACACTCGCTGAGTAGAGTTTATTAATTAGCTGAGACCTGAGTCACTTCTGATGACTTTGAGTCATGCTTTCTTCTGACCTCAGCAAAATGAATGAAAAAGTCAGTCATAAACGTCGACGGATCGCATAGATTTTTTTTTCTGCTTTTCATGAGAGTGATTTGCTATCCGCGAGTACGATAATACTGCCGATGGTAAAGGATAGCCATTGGCACCCTGCGGGTGCCATAGTTGCAATAAATCAGATATTTATAGTTCGAACGATTGACATTGGAGCAGGTACAAAGGATTTTGAAAAAGAACCCACATGTGCTTTGGCCCATCATGGGCGATGATAACATTGGAAAATTTTGAATTCCAAGCGATTCGCAAATACTTTTCTTCACAATTGAAATCATTCTATTATTAGTCTACAATACTTTTTTGATCAAAAATCGGAGTGTTAATTTTAGGTTTAAAAAACAATAATTATGATTATTGCGTCATATGTTCCAAAAAGGCAGCCCACGTCAATCCTTCCTCTCCTCCTGCCATTTCCTGAATGCGAGTTCCCATACGATGTCTTGTTAATGTTTCTTTTTCTCCTGCTAATAAATCAAACAATCGAGCAGCTGTCGATGTGTCTTCAATTGTTGCTGCCGAAGCTCCTACGTAGGGCCCTCCCAGTGGTGGTGCGTAGGTCATATCATGGACCATGGCAGCAATGAACTCATCTTTCGTCACGGCCAATGGATGCTGATCTCCGTACAGTTCTAGTTTCCATTTGGATGTGTGTGCCTTACCAGAGGCTTCGAATCTTCGTTCATCGTAGGAACAGATCCATTTTGGACGACTGGCACTCTGATCTGCCATGCGGTATCCACCATCCGGTAACCGATACTCGCAGTCCGTACAGGCCGAATAACAACACATACCACCACTGGCATCTAACAAAATATACTTATCTGCTAAACGACCAAATAATTTAACGACTTCCTTGGTAGGATCAATGGAAACTGTAGCGGCATTATTATTATTATCATCATCAGTGGTGGTGGTGGTAGCGGCAGCAGCAGTGCTGGTGGCGAATGATGAAGGATCTTGAGTGGTATATTGTTGTTGTTGTTGTTGATATTGTTGTACGATAGGAACAAAGGCCTTCGTAAAGGACAAGCAAACGAACAGAATGATGATAAAGCTTCTCATCTTTGTTGATTAAATTGACTTCTCCTAACGTTGTGAAAATCGGATATGTACCTATTCGTTGATGATAAAGAATGAAGAGTATTTGTAGTTTGTAGCGAGTAGCGATGCGGATGTTTGTCGCTATGACAAGTGACACAGAAAGGTCTGTTCTGTTCCACGTCATTCGTTGCATCACTATTAGAGTTGGGGATAAACCTTATCCAAAAGATTTTTTTCCCCTCGAACAGCCGTAGCTGCCATCAGCCATCATCATCACAACAGCACTACAAGAAGAACAGTGAATTCATCATTCAGTTGATTAGACTATCATTAAATAATAATAAATAAATAAATCATCTCAACAAACATCTTTTTTGGTAGCAACTTGCATCTTGCATACGCAAAACACAAAAGCTTCTACATTCCCTTCTTCATACAAGTACATTCATTAGCAATAAAAATGAACCACTTGAATCAGTTTCTTCGAAAGGCAGCAGTGTCTATCTGCTCGTCTTCTGCAGTGGGTAGCGGCGTCAGCAGCAGCAGCAGCCGCAGCAGCCGTGCTGCTACTGCTGCTGTTACTCGCGGATTCCACAGTACAAGTCCCAAGGCCACCACAATCTTGTGCGTCCGCAAGAATGGTCAAGTATGTATGATGGGTGATGGAATGGTCTCGCAGGGGAGTTTGATCGTTAAATCTAACACCAACAAAATTCGAAGCATCAAGGACGATACGTTGGTTGGATTTGCTGGATCGACAGCGGATGCCTTTACGCTGTTGGATCGACTCGAAGGTAAATTGGATGAATATCCTGGACAACTAACACGAGCATCTGTGGAATTGGCCAAAGGATGGCGAACCGACAAGTACTTGCGTCGGTTGGAGGCATCGATTGTAGTAGCCGATGCTCACGTGTCTCTGGAAGTGACGGGTAATGGTGATGTGTTGGAAAGTACCGATGGCATTTTGGGTGTTGGCAGTGGAAGTCCCTACGCGATTGGTACGTGCCATTTTTTACTGGAGCGTCGTAAAATGATGATTGTACTGTATAAGTCTTTTGCGAATTACTATGCGTATGCGCGCACACACACACACACACAAAGAAATCTAATAATTTATATATGTTCATTTCCATCCACAACAACAAATGAAACACAACTACTTTATCGAATCTCATTGGAACGAATAGCCGCTGCAAGAGCACTGAAGGATATTGATGAGTTGTCAGCGGAAGATGTTTGCAAAAAAGCCATGAGAATTGCGTCCGATATGTGTGTTCATACCAACGACAATTATGTGACCAAGATTATCGAAGGAGTCAAGGAGGGAGAAGAAAAGAAAGAGTAAAAATAGAAAATATGCAGTTGCAACGAGCGCATAATAATATCAACAGAAGGATGCTGAAAGTCAGTTAGTTAATGTATTGGTGTAATGTCCCGCGTCATATTTTGAAGGACTGTCCTATGTTGTTGGGTACACATGCTCGACATGCATCCAAGTACTCCCCTTTCAAATTTCCAAGTCACAGTGCATACTACTACTACTACCTACTCGCAGCTAAGTTGGTTTTTTTCTTTAAGTTTTGAAATTTCAGTCCGTTTAATACTGTCAGCACACGAGACGCTCGTACTATACCAGTCATCCCAAGTTTTGCAACTCGAGGCAAATGGGTTGTGTATGATGTATGAGTGGATATATTATCTACATGTCGTCGCGAGCATGAATACTATTTCTTTTTCGTACTTCCCGTTCCTCCTATTGCTTTTCCATTCCATGGTGGTGTTGTTTATTTGGAACCTTTCATAGCATCCTTTACAAAATCAAACGTTTTGTCTTCCTTCTTGATAGTATTATCCAAAAACGAAAATCCACTGCTGGTCTTTCCGGAGTGAGGTCCCATTACACCAGGCCGAGCTTGATTCATCATCATAGCTGCCTGTGGCTTCATCATCATTTGCATACCAGGATGTCCTCGAGGCATAATACCTTGCTGTTGCATCATCATTTGCATTTGCATCTGTTGTTGCATCAACATTTGCTGGTAAGCCATAGCTTGCATTTGCTCGGGAGACACTTGCATCATTTGCTTGGCCGTGTTGGGAGAAACAGCAGCTTTAAGTGGATCAAATGTCTGTAAACTGGGTACTGCGGCAACCGGAGCAGCAGCAGTCGCAGCTGGACCAGCAGTCGCATTGTCATTCATGAACGCAAACGCCGATCCACTGGCAGCAACCGATGTGAGATCGTCGCCGGCATCCTGAGAAGGACTCTTCTTTTCTTCCTCGGTATCTTTGACGCTCAGAGAAGCAAAAATATCAGAGGGCGGTGCTGGGGCAGGTGCTGCCGCAGCTGGTGGTTCATTAACGTTCAAGCCATCCCATAGATTTCCACTGGTAGAATCGGGCGCCGCAGGTGGAGCTGACGCAGCTTGAGCAGTCCCTGCTTTCACTTGTAATCCACCAAACATGGAATCGCTACCAGAGGCAGTCGGTTCTGCTGGAGGTGGTGGAGGGGCCGTCGGTGGTGGTGCCGGAGGTTCGGATGCTGGAACATCATCAAAGTCCAACAAATTGACGGCTGGTGCCGGTGGAGCTGCAGCTGGAGGAGCTGCCGCAGATGATTCAATTCCCATCAACGCGCAAACTCGACGCGCGGGATCTCGAATAGCCGGACGCGCATGTGTTGTCAACGGTTGAATTTCCTCGCGACACGTGTAAAAGAAATTGGCATAAGGATTGGTGTTGTCTGGGCGGGTTCCATTTTGAATACAAGTCTCCATGACACACAAGGCTTTGGCTCTCATGATCCACGGACCTCCTTCCTCCAAACAATCCAACAAGACGGGGCAAATCAAATCGGAGTTGAGACTGGGAATCGCCTTTCTGAAACTCTCTAGCTTCTCCGGAGGTGGTACGGGTTTCATCCCGCCAGGAGGACACAACTCCATGATTAAATTCTTTTCGTACGATCCGTCACTAGCGGCGGTACCGCCACTTCCGTGATTAACGGAATGACCGGCACCATGATTGACGGTAATGGAGGGTGTTGCCGAGTGCTGTTCTGCATAGGAAGGCTGTCTTGCTCCTGCAGCCACACTTCCACCAGAAGCGCCCCAAGAGCCTCCGACGCCCGAAGGTCCAGCGGCTTGAGCATTTTTGTTGGCCCAGTCAAAGGCATTTTGGCCCTGTTCGCGTGATTTGTAATAGGAATCGTTGCTGGCACCACCGCCAGGTGCACCACTGCCTACAGCATGAGGTCCTCGATTGGACGCCATGGTCCATTCTCCTCCAGTCGCTTGTGCCAAATCATTGCGACCCGGTGGTGGGCGTCCGTACTACCCAAAACAATAATAAAAAATGATAATTTGAGAAACAAACATGAATAAAAAATGCCAGCACAATGACGTGTAAATAATTCAGCACCCATCATTAGCATCATCATCAACCACATGTGTAGATTACAAGTAGATCGTAATAGAATACATAATACATAACATACCGGATTGCCAGGCGTAGGAGCTCCGTATCCACCTCCTGGACGTCCTACGGATCGTGGTTGTACTTCAACATTGCGAGCCAAAGGATCCTTGATCATATTGAGGGCCACATCACCAACCTCCCTCAAAATACCTTGAATATTATTTTCGGGTTGTGGATCCAATCGAGGATCCTTGAACATTGGATTTCCAATACCTTCCATACGCCGAGGACCGCCACCACCACCTCCTCCGTGAGATGGACCACCTCCGTATCCATGCGAATAATCCTGCTGTTGCTGCTGCTGCATAGCATGTGGTGAAGCACCGTACGTGTTGGACATACCACCACCACCACCACCAACCCCCGAACTGTACGGACTGGCTTGATCGGTCGTGGGTGTATCACTGTAAATCACATCCAAACATTCTTTCGCCGCAATACGGACTCGGTTGTATGGTTCATCGCCACGTACAGGATCGGGTGGACCACGAAAATTGGTGCACTGACGAATGGCTGCCACAGCGGTGTGGTCCTGTGCCACGGCCCGTTTGAATTGACCACGTTGAACGGTCAACGCCGTCTTGGTAATGACCTTGAGACACTTCCACTTAATGTTGGCATTCTGTTTGTTCGCTAATTTGCGTGTCAGAAAGGTAGCAATTTCAGTGCAAGCCACGGGACTGGAAGAGGCATTCTTGGCAATGTCCACGTAAAGATAACCTGGAGTAGGAGCATCGGTACCGTCCGTGGCACGGTTCAACAATTGACGATCCATTGTTATTTATAATAATACTATGTTCGGTGTGTGTGTGTCTTTGCTCTTGCGTTTTGTAATTGCTCGTTCTTGGCTTGCTTGAGTAGATTAACTCTTACTTGGTTAATATTATTATTACCAACAGCACAGTAGCGCAAGTACAGTGGTGCGTATACTTTGGTAAACAACACAACAAATGCAGCAGAACGTGTTTGCGGCTGCTACGTTGTTTTGATTCATCAATATACACACACACACACACACACTAGTAGAGCAAGCTAGACTATTGTCATCATCACGCACCAGCACTGCAAAAGCAGTACACTCTCTGATCTTTTTTTTTTTTCGAGACGATCGCCAATCGGATAGATGCATGGCATGCTCGCAGAAAAATGACTAAGACACCCGGATGGTCATTTGGTTCGTGAACGGACAGCTTTTGTCATTGCCATTATTTATTTTTTGGCGCCTTTCCCTCTCCGACATGCCGCCGAGTCTGCTCGTTATCACAACATCCAATCCGTGTGGCATCAAACTCTATCCACAATAATCTTTTTCAAGAGATAATTATGTTATTATATTATTATTAATACATCAACATAATCAATTCGTTTTTCACTGCAGCATTAGCTTGTTAGTTAGCTAGCTAGAAAGGAAAAGGAAAAAGACAATTCACCATTGTTACTGTAACTTTGTATCAACAAAAGAGCAGAAGTCTAGTAGTAGGAGAGTACATTGCAGAACACACAGACAATAGCTATCACGCATCACGCACGCACGCAGGCACACAATGTCCAGTAGTCGTCGTCAAAAAAAGGCAGCCGCACTAGCGAATCTTCGTCAACGTCGCCAACAGGGATCGGTTCTAGTCGATGATTTTGAACTCAAAGAAGAAGAAGATATATACGAATATGTCGATGAAGATGAGTACCAAAAAGTTGTGGATGCTCGTCGTCAACGAGAAGATTTTATTGTTGATGATGATGGTTTGGGTTATTACGATGATGGTGAAGAACATTTGGGTGGAGAAGCCGACAACAACGATAATAACAACAGCAGCAGCAGCAGCAGCAATAAGAAACGCGGGAATAGTAATTCCGGTGCATCTCTAACGGCAGCAGCTCTAAAAAAAGCACGCCGGAACAAGGCCGTCAGGGAACAGGCTGCCACAAAACAAACTACTGGTGGTGGTGCTGGTGGTGAAGATGACCTGGTCAAGACTCGATCCATGTGGGATTTTGTTCAATTGGGAACGACTACTAACAACAGTAGTAGTACCGCAGCTGGTGGTGGTGCTTCCAAGAAAGATCATGGCAAGCAAGCAGCCATGGAAGCAGACAAACCTTCTTATTTTGGCGGCGGCAAGTCCCAAAAAAGAAAAAACAATGTTGACGACTTGTTGAACCAATTGGATACCGCTGCTGCACCTTCGACTGGTCGTCATCGTAGCAGTAGTACCTCTGCTCATCGTCACAGTTGTAGGGGTCGTGTGTCGGCGAGTCGGCGTCCTACAAAACGATCGGCGACAGCATCTCGTGCTACCAGCCGTCGGGTTAGTGATGAATTTGAACGTCGCACACAACATCAACAACAACGGAAGCAGGCGGTGGACGACGACGAAGAAGAAGATGATTCCGGTATGATGGCCTGGGGTGGAGATGATGATAATGATAATGACAACCACGTGGTTCTTCCAAAAGACGCGAAGGATGATACATCCAAGGAAGAGAACCACGATAACGAGGCCGGAACACCTGACACTCCTGGACGTGTCCGTTTTGCTCAAGAGCTGGAGCAAAAACAATCAGTTGATGACAAGCTAACCAAGAAAGATGAAACCACGAAAGATGTCACGACGGGCGACTCTGACGACGAAGGGGAGGATGCAGACTTGGAGCCCATGCCCAAGCGCCGCTTGTTGGCCCGTCCAAAGTTGGGACAAAAGCTCTCAGCTCCTGCTCTCAAGGCCAAACAAGAAAAAGAGGAAAAGAAGTTGGCGGTCAATGTGGAAGAAGAAAAGGCCAAGGCGGTCGTAGCAGCTGCGGCAATGGCGGCTTCTTTCAAACCCGAGGAAATGGCAGCCGAGGAATCCAATCCAACTACAGCGGCTGCAGCCGCCGCGAATCTCGAAGCATTCCTCCAGACTTCTCCTCCCCAAGAAGGCAAGGACGAACCCGAACAGTTTGTGGACTTTTTCTGGATGGATGTTGCCGATAAGGGTAATGGCGAAATTCTGTTGTTTGGAAAAGTTGCCGTTCCAGCTGCTCCTGGTGACAAACCCAACGCCAAGCCTCGCTTTGTCAGTTGCTGTGCCGTAGTCCGCAACAATGTACGCAACCTCTTCGTCTTGCCACGCAAGGATGAAAATGGAGAGTATTTTCCAATGCAAAGTGTCCACCAGGAAATGAATGATGTTCTCAAGGGACCTGTTATTCCCCGTGTCGAGGGTGCTTCCTGGAGGGGCAAGGTCGTTAAGCGTAAGTACGCATTCGACGATAAGTCCATTCCACGAGAAGAGACACAGTACATGAAGGTTGTCTACGAGGCCAAGTACCCTCTGCCATCGGAGGAGATTTGCAAAAATGGAGGCCAGTACTTTGAAAGAATTTTAGGTGCTGGTTCGTCACTCATTGAGAACTTTATCGTCAAACGCAAGCTTATGGGACCGTGCTGGTTGCGTGTCAACAAGCCCGCAGCCGGTGGCGCCTTTGTCTCTTGGTGCAAATTGGAAATGCAAGTTGACGATCCGAAGAGTATTGTCCGTCTCGATCAAGTTGAATCTGGTAACCGTGCTCCTCCTCCAGTGGTGGCTGTCTCGATCAAACTCAAGACAGTTGTCAACCCCAAGACACAAAAGGCGGAGATTATCGCCATCAGTGCTGTTTGCCACAAGGAAGTACAGCTCGATACGCCATCGGACGAATCTGGTCGTAACATGACCCAAATCACAATTATTCGTCCTTTAACAAATGTTGAAAGCAAGGGCATTCCGAAATTTCCTCGCGATTTTGAACGAGAAGCATCGGCTGCTATGCCTCAACTTTGTCGTGAGTTCAACGAACGTGCTTTGCTGAGTCGTCTTCTTGCTCAGATCGGACAGTGGGACCCTGATGTCTTGGTAGGTCACAACGTCTGGGGTTTTGACGCGGAGGTCTTGCTCAATCGTTGCAAGGAATTAAAGGTGAATACTTGGTCCAAGTTGGGACGTCGCCGCAAGACACAGTTGTACAAGACGCTTTCGGGTGGACGCAAGGACTACGCCATTGCGGAAGCCGTGTCAGGCCGATTGTTGTGCGATACCTATTTGAGTGCTCAGGAACTTCTTCGCGAGACAACTTACTCGCTCACAAACTTGGCCGCCACACAGCTGAAGACGATGCGTCAAGAGATCGAACCAGTAGATATTCCGCAATGGTTCGAGTCAAGCAAAACTATTGTTAAGCTCGCCCAGCATACACTCTTGGACGCGCAGCTTGTGCATCGCCTCATGTTTAAGCTTCAAATTTTACCTCTAACCAAGCAGTTGACTTGCATTGCTGGAAATCTTTGGTCGCACACTCTGAAAGGTAACCGTGCCGAACGTACTGAGTATCTTTTGCTTCACGAGTTCCACCGTCTCAAGCATTTAGTTCCCGAGAAACGCCGATGGGGTTCCAAGAAAAAGAAGGACGACGGCAAGGCCAAGTACAGTGGAGGCCTGGTTCTTGAACCCAAAAAGGGATTGTACGACACTTACATTTTGTTGTTGGATTTCAACAGTTTGTACCCCTCCCTTATCCAGGAGTACAATCTGTGTTTCACTACCATTGACTGGGCAGGTTTCACGGCCCCTGAGGACATGAATGAAAATGAAGATACAGAATCTGCAATGAAAAACCTTCCTCCTTTGCCCGATGAATCTGCAGAACCAGGTGTTCTTCCAAGAGTCATTAAGAGTCTAGTTGAGCGCCGTAGAACTGTCAAAAAGCTGCTCAAAACCGAACAGAACCCGGAAAAGTACAAGGAGGTATGTGTCGTGTTGCATTGTTCGTTTGTTTTTTTAATTCTGCAGCCATATCTCATTCCATTTCTTTCAAAAATCTACAGCTGGACATTCGTCAGCAAGCGCTAAAACTTACAGCCAACTCAATGTATGGTTGTCTTGGCTTCGCCAACTCGCGATTCTTTGCGCAGCCCATTGCTGCCATGGTTACGGCCATGGGTCGTGAAACACTACAACGCACTGTCACTATTGCTCAAGACTCGGTTGGCTTGGAAGTAATTTACGGAGACACTGATAGTATTATGATCAACACTCGATTGAACAGCGAGAGCGACTTGCAAAAGGTCAAGGAACTTGGAGAGCGCGTAAAGAGGGAAGTCAATCGTCTTTACAGAACCTTGGAGCTCGAGATTGATGGTATCTTCCGCACCATGCTCTTGTTAAAGAAGAAAAAGTACGCCGCCAAAACTGTCCAGGAAGGACCAAATGGTGTAACATACGGCCAGGAGCTCAAGGGTCTGGATTTGGTTCGTCGTGATTGGTGTATCCAGTCCAAGGATACAGGTCGTTTTGTTGCTGACCAAATTTTATCGGGAGAAGACACAGAGGTTGTTGTCAACAACATCCATGCTCACCTCGAAGAGCTGGCCAAACGAATGCGCAGTGGTGAATTGCCGTTGGAGAAGTACACGATTACCAAGGGTCTCAGCAAGCACCCCAACGACTATCCTGATGGCAAGTCCCAAGCTCACGTGCAAGTTGCTAAGATGATGCTGAAGAACAACCGGCCTGTCAACACAGGAGATCACATTCCTTACATTATCTGCGAAGCACCAGAAAACAAGGAATATCCTCTAGCAAAAGCTCTGACTCCCGCAGAAAGGGCTCGTCATCCGGAAGAAATTATTCGAAGTGCTGGCAACCTGAAGCCTGATGTAGAGTATTACTTGGCGCAACAGATTTTGCCACCTGTTTCACGTCTTTGTGAACCCATTCAAGAGACGTCTCAACGAACTCTGGCAGCAAAGATGGGTCTCGACTCCAACAAGTACAACCAGAACGTCAACTTTGGAGACGAAGCTGAAGAGACCGACGATATCGACTACACTCCCACCTCGTGTAAGCCAGATAAAGAACGCTTCCTAAACGTCGAAAAGTTCACCTTTCTGTGCTCGGCTTGCAACGTCGAGAGTGAATTTCCTGGCGTCTTTCATTTTGCGAAGAATGCCGAGGGTGGCAAGGAACTGGTAGAGGGCATGCGATGCGTCAATCCTGAGTGCACTTCTCCTAGATTCTGGGGTCATAATAATTATTTTGATTGCTACGCTCGTCTTTCCAATGCCATGACAATTTGGGTGCACAATGTTCAGAAGAAGTACTACGACGGCGTGATCCGCTGTGACGAAGTCGGCTGCGGCCTTGAAACTCGTCAACTGTCGGTTCATGGAGGAATATGCTTGAGGCGTGGATGTACTGGTAAAATGCGTTCCATTTGCACTGAACGCACAATTCATACTCATTTGAAGTACCTCGACTCCTTATTTGATATCGACCATGCTTGCGAGCAGAACAAAATTGTGGGCTCAAAAAAGGATCTTCTCAAGGCGTTCCCCAAACAAGGCCAGATCGCATTCAAAGAACTGCATGAGCGATCTAAAACGTATTTGTGTGCGAGTGCTTTCAACTGGGTTTCCCCTTCCTTCTGGCAATCCATGGTAGTTGGAACTCCACAAGCGCAGCAGTAGATGGGGACAGACTGGCCGGGGATCTCGCCTTTTAATTGTTTTTGAGCTCTCCTAAATCCAAAAACAAATAAAATTGAATTTGCAATGCTATGGATGCTATCTTTCCTTATGCGGTGTGCGCGTCGCTGGTGGTTGACGGGGCAAAGGTAGTAGCTTGAATAAGCTCCAATATAATTATATTATTATGTTATCTGAAAACGCCTGCAGTCTATAACGACTCGCTTAGCAGTCGTGGTTGCAGTTGCCTTCAAAACGATGAGAAGCTTCAGTAACTTGATTGTCAAAATTCCTTGCTCGACACTCTCGTCCTAGAGAAAGTGAATAGTGTTGGCAAGACGCTTGTGGTCAATACTCTGGCCGCAATCCGACATCATTCCTCCAAGCTCTGCAAGCTTGTGTGCCATCTGAGCAACCGACGGGGACTTGATAGGACCTGGCCAATTTGAATAGCTGTGGGCCATCGCCCAGGTCAACTCAGGAAGTGGGACGTTCTTGAGCTTGTCGTCTTGTTCGACCACAATAAATCGAACTGGTTTGGCTGTGCTAAAGGGTGGAGCCCGGCCTTGTATGTAAAAGGTATCGTATCGCAAGCCTTGAATACCTTCAATGAGTGACCCTGGCGGCGCCCCAAATTTTCCATCGGGGTAGCCTTGGACTCCACGGGTGACAAACTTTGTTGCAATCCGTTTCTGGCAGACAATATAGGCCAATGGCACATTATTCATAGGCTTTGCAGCAGCACCAACTTGCTGTCCACCGTTGAGACCCGAACGAATTCCAGTAATTTCTTCCTTTGCTAGAGTGTCGAATGCCGAATCGCCAATACCATCACGCCAGACAAAAGCAGACATGGGTGAGACCTTCAAAATCTTCAAGGCATTGGAAACGGCAGTCTCCAAGGCGTTTTTGAGTCCATATTCTTCTCCCGCTTGACGGCAGAAAGTCTCGCTGTAGATTTCCACTTTGTGCTTTTTCTCTGTGTTAGGACGGATCACCTCAACAATGACTATATTCGAGTGAGTAAAATGTAAGCAAGCGTTGTATTTAAAAGAAGCCACGACAGCTGTAACAAGCAGAAGACAGCAACTTACTGGCAGCACACGAAGCCTTGGCAACCCGGGAACCTTTGACAGGATCATAGACACGTGGGGCATGGCTAAATAAAACAAGGCCACTCGTGAGTAAGGCGCGTACAAGAAAGAAACTAAAAAGCGAAAACAAATAATAGTAGTCGGCAACTCACAAGACATCACAGCCAATAAAAACTGCTGGCAGACTGATCGAGGGCGGGAGCTTCACCCACCAAAGGCGGACGCCACATTTTTGGAGGACTTGGCGGGCAACTCCTTGTAGAATGATGTTACTTTTCTTCTGATCACGAGGTTCATGATGAGCGTACGTGTTGAAATTGACAAACTGTGAAAGATGGCCAGCTTTGGTCAGCATCTGAAAAAAGAGCAGAACATGAGGAACAAATGTTACTGTGAGATGCAAGGATTTGAAGGCAGAGAGACTAAACAATTTTCCTTGGCTCTGTCCTTACCTGCTTCACGACAGGATATGCAGTGCAAGATGTTCCTCGGGGCTTGGTAAAGTCAATGACAAACAAATTCTCCTTGACATGGCCGCTCAGATACTTCTCAACAATTCCCCAGTGACGTTCATTCTCATCTGTTTCGATGAATTCTACCGACCCTCCAAAAGCGTACGATGCTTGAAACCCATTGACAAGCTTTTCTATGGTGTTGTAGACGCTGCGAGCTCCCCGAAGTTGGATTTTCTTGCTGTAGAACACAACAATATTCAAACGGATAGAACGACTTTGGTCCATATTGAATTTAGCCGAAGACAAAACTGGGGCCCAGTTTTCAGCCTGACGGGGTGGCACTTTTACGCCAGCGGCCAGCAAAATCGGAACAGGCAAGACATATGCTTTGGCATGCAAACGGTCTTCCTTGAGAACGATCCCACAAGCAGGCAAGAGGCCTGCGGCTCCTTTTGTCTTTTGAGCACCTGGTTTGAGGAAATTCTTAATTTCTTCAATCGCTTGGTTGCGACGTTCAGGTGTAAAGGAAGCAATCATGGGCAAGCTCTCCCTTACTTTTCGATCCAACTCATCGCCACAGACAAGCTCAGCAGGCAAAAAGATGGTGTTCTTGCGACGGCCCAAGCACTCTACCATTGGTTGGACATTCGGATATTTTAACAAAATTTTCTTGCGTATTTTGAAGTAGTCAGCGTGACTGATATCCTTTCCATTGATATTGACTGGGAACGAGGCGGGACTTTTGTCAAAGTGTAGGGCTACCACACTGTAGACTTTCTTGTCGGCCTTGTAGATCACCTGTGTCCCGTTCCAGCGGCGTTTGGCACGCTCTTCGTCTTGACGAGTAAATTTGTACGTCTTCGGATCGGAGCCTTCGTATAGCTGCTCGAGCAAACTCTCGCTGCGAAGGACTTTGGCACAAAGATCGACCGTTAGTGCAAGGTGGGCGCTAGTAGGTGATGTCGACTTGGGGCGAACGAGACCGAATTCGGCATAATATGCTTCGTAAATCTTGACTCCCAAAGACTTGCCGTACCTGTCTTGCGGTTCGGTACATTTGGAGGGGTCAACGTAGTTTCTTCCCCATTTGGCCAGCCGCTCGCCGAGAGCCCGCGACAAGACGCAATTGACGTACGAGAGAAAAACCTGCGGTTCCGCTTCCTTGGCACCGAGTCCCGCGTCGTCTGGGCTAAAGGCGGGCGAGTGCCCCGTTTCACCGCAGTGCTGTAGCAGTGCTCGAATATCAGGAAACGCTTTGACACAGTCCTTGCATCGATAATCCAAGACAACCTCGTCCTTTCCCACAGTGACCGGAGTCGACAAGACTTTGGGTGCCTTGTAATGAAAGACACGTTGAATGGCAAAGGAGTCACCGTCTGACGTTTCGCCCTTCAACAACTGTTTTGGCAATTGATTGAATTCCAATCCTTGGATGGGGCGAGCGGAATAAAAAAAGGATCCGTTGAAGAAAACCACACGTTCCAAGTCGGCTCTTTCATTTTTACCAAGATCCTTGAGCAAGGTTCCCCAAATGGCCTGATTAAACAGGGCACCCCGGCGGGTCAAGGAATCGATCGAATGTCCCTTATGATCGCAACATTGGATCGAATAGAGATAGAAGGAGAAATTCGGAGTGACACTGCTCAAAACAATGTTGCTGAGAAGGGACGTGACGCCCGAAAGATCAGGTCCTCGTCCCCTGCCGCCGCCGCTGTATTTGTCAGCATAGTAGTAGACACAGAGAGCGGAAAAGAAACAGGTAAGGAATACAATATTTCTGTACATACACTGCGAAACAAGAAATCTCATAATATAGAAACCAAACTTACCGTCCTCCACCCCTACCACCATCACGGCCTCCTCGTCCACCTGTTGTTTCGTTGGAGTGATGCCAAGACAAGAAAAGAATATCGTTGAGGTGATCGATGACGCAAACAAAACCCCAATCGTATCCATCCAAGCATATCAACAAGCATACCGCTATCCCGACCACCACCGCCACCACGACCACCATCGCGGCCTCCTTGATTCTGATAAGCACGCCCCCCTCCTCGGCCGCCACTGTTGATACATCATCAAAAATAAAATAAAAAAATATGAGAACCATAATGATGAAAAAAACACAAATCAATACTGTACAACAGTACACAAAACAAAGCAGCAAATCGATGAGCAAGCATCAAAAGTAGCACACCAAACTCACCGGCCTCCTCTTCCTCCACCACGACCCGCGTAACGCCCACCGCCGCCGCCCTGATAATGTTGTGAACTGCGTCCTGACATGATGAATGATGATACTAAATAATATTATAAAATTTGCTCAAATAATGATATAATAATAAAGTAATGTAAAGGAATCTCTCTCTCTCTCTCTCTCAAAACCTTCTGTTTTGCAGAACCAAAAAAGAATTTCTTCCGCCCAAAGAAATAACTGTTGGTAAGATGGTTCTCAATGGAAGATGAAAACTCACTTCCCGCTTCGCCAAAAAGCAAGAGAATGGACCGTAGTATTATTATGCTTTTGTGTTTGAAGGCCTTTAATAGTAGTTATGATGTCGTTGCTAGAGTAGAGAGCTTGCTGCTAACTACGAGGTAGAATTATATAAAAAAGATACTTTGTGGATTATGTGTTTCTTGGTTTCAGTAGTTTCAGCAGCGGCTTAAGCACAGAAGCGTAAGCAAAAGAAAAGAATTGGGTGCTCACATGAAAGCGTGAAATTTAATTTTGTTGTTCGTCGCTCGCACACGCAAAAGCGAGAATGATGTGCGTTCCATTTTTTCGAATGTACTGAAGATTCAGCTCTCTCGGTCACGAAAGTATCAGTCACGAGTGTGTTTGTTCGACCCTTCGCGATGAATGGGAACGGTGTTGCGAGGTGAAAAAGTAAAATGCCAGTGTGAAGGATGCCAACGCCTTTGGCCAGGAATGATGGTAAGGGGAAACAGCTGATGATCCTCCTACTATTGTGAGGCTTTATCACACACTGTCATGTTACCCGGTGACACTCTAGTAAACAAGAAACGACATAGTCGCAAGCGCCGTTCTCTTCGTCAAAAATCACCTCAGGCTTTTTTTAGGAGCAGATGGACGTAGGAGCTGTGACTTTGATGTCATTGTCCCAGAACACACCCGTATGGCAAGCGTCTGGTAGACTAGTTGTTGCCATAGAAGTAGGTTGATCATAGATTTGAATAATAAATATCATTGGTTAATTAATATCAAGACTGCATTTCGCAAAATTTGACTGTTGTTCTTTTTCTCGTTGAAACATCAGAAGACATCAAGTATTCGGTTATCAAGTTCACACTCAGCATCAAATCCACAAACAAATATGCTGCGCATCGCATCGCACCGCCAGCTCTTTAAGAAGTAACAATGCGGGTAACAAACAAAGACAAGGCTGGATTGCGGCGAACAATGGTGGCGCTGATTTCTAGCTTCTGGGAAAAATCAGTCGGATGAGGATAGACGCGAATGAGCGACCGATCGCGAAGAGATATTTTGGTGGACGACATGAGGACCAAAAGTTCAGAGTGCATATTGCTCACGAGAGCATGTAATTCCACTTTGTCAATAAAGCCAGCGGCCTCCGTTTCAAATCGGCGATTGCCGTATCGATTCATAGTCTGCTGGCAGCAAACTAGATAGCCAACTTTTTCGCGTCCGGGAGACAGACTCTCAAAAAGCTCCAATTGATTGCAGACCTGCTTGGCATAATCATCCTGGTCTGCGCCACCGATTACGGTGGCTACAATCTTGTCGTATCCTTCTCTTTCGTAAACATCGAACTCAAAGAGCTCCGAACTATCCGAGGAAAGTGTTGAGTCAGCATCATGATTGTCACCGCTTGTATCCACTTCATCGACAATGTGAGAGATGCTGCGAATGCTACCATTACGTCTCACACCACGGTTTTCGGATGCTCGTATACTAAATTCTTTGGGAGGACTGATTGTGGGTTGTTCTGTGTGTTTCTCTGATCCTCCAAGCTTAGAGACAAAGGCTACAAAGAAATATTGAAAGAAAAGAATCGTTGAGCTGAAAGGTACGCCACGGAGAGTAACGGCACGTGAAAGAATAACAGCAAGTATTGGGCAAGCAACTTACATTCCACAAAAAAGGCAGTGATAACATTCAACAGGATGCTGACGCCCACCAAATTGCCAAGGATAAAAAAGGGATAGACAATTCTCGGATCCGAGCACCGCGAAGCAAACAGAAAGACTTCCGCAATGGCATGCCAGTCATTTACAACAAGAACTTGAAACATTGTGACCATGCCCTCGGAATACGAATTAAAATTGTTCAAATCATAGAGCGGCGTAATCTGATCTATAACGCCAACCTCAATGGCTCCGCCCCAAAAAGCCATGCCCACGTACACAAAAATGTGGAGCATTGTCACGACGAGAGTGATTGGTCCCAGAAGAGCCGGCACCACTTCTGAGCTTCGGCGAACAACGTCTCGAAAGATTTGGAAGAATCTCATGACCCGAATCATATCAATGGCACGTCCCATGAGAATATATTTCAAAGCTGAAGACTGTCCCAACAAAGCCATGATGATGCCAACACAAGAGATGACAGCTGCTAGAATCGCGAGGCCGTCAAAAGTTCCATTGAACCGAGTCATTGGCGTGAAATTTTGCACGCGAAGTGGATTGGTGCGCATAATCAATTCTGTTACCCCCAAAAGTGTAATCAAAGCTCCGAGTTGCAATTGAATGGCCGTAAACCATTTTGCATTGAAGCTTGATGACAAAAGGATGACATACAAAAAGTTCACCATTGCCGCTACAACAGCAGTCAATTCAATCGACATGGCAAGTGAGGAGGGAACTCTTGATGTTCGAATTGAGGCATTCAGTGCTTGCTTCATTTTACTGCGAAAGGTTGGATAGTCCACATACTCAACAGCTTTGGTATCGAAAAACTCCACCAAAGCATTGATTTTCATAACACTGTAGTGAGGGCGAAGATCTTCCAGAACTTCTCTTACGAGATACATGGGGATACCACCTGCTAGAGCCTTTCGTTCTCGGTCTCCCTCCGAAGCAGATCGGCGATTTTCTCGAATACGAATAGCCAACTGATCTTGCTGTTGAAGAGCCATGAATGCAAGTTGCAGTCCATCTTCTCGATCTGTTACAGATCGATCGTGAATTTCAGTCGCCGCCTGAATGTACGTTTGAAAGACCACAGACAGCACAAGAGAGTGCATGTAGAAAACTGTCACCACAATAAAAATTATAAAAAAGAAAGCAGCCGAGTGGTTCTTTTGGTACATGGGCATCTGTGGTGTGGAGAAATGGTGACAAATGAGCTGAAAGTTGCCATCGTAGATAAAAGAATATACCTTTCACAGTATTCTTCGGACGACTCACCCAGATACTTGGATTGACCACAGTTGTCGCCAGTTTAAACAGTGACAGCCACGCCACGGCCAAGTATTCAAAAGAAGCAAAATCATTAAAGAATTGACATGCCACAGCAGCAAAGACAAGAATCAAGACCAGTTCAATAACCAAGACGCGAATTACGGTTCTGGTAATTCGTACGAGTGCTTCCATAGCATGCCGTGCTTGCCGACTGACATAGTATAGTACAATTGGTTTTGCAATGCTGGAGTACAGCACCACAAATGTTCGATCCGGTGCTGCCAAGAGCCAGGCAACTGTTTCTATTGCAAGAAAGATTCCAAAGAGAAACAGTGGCCGAGTCAGGAGGTTTGCCTGACTTGGACGTGTTTGCACTTGGACTGGAAGAAACTCTGAATTGCAGTCTTTTACAAATTGTGATATTCGTTTGGGTGCTGAGCGACGTTGGGAGGAACAGCCGCGTGATTGAAATTGACTTCGAATCCACAAATCGCAACCCAAAATGATCAAGGCATAGAGATTCAGAGCGCTGATCCTTTGCATGCGTTTGTTAGAATCCTGTAAAGCAGAAGGGCCTTCCAAGGCACTCGATAAAAATAGGGCTACCATGGCGGACCCCAATGTGAACTTATAAGCGATTGAGAACTTGAGACTGTAGAGTCGCATCTGCCAGGTCGAAATCCACGTGACATCGGATGGCAAAGTTGGAGGACCTTCTGCTTCGTAATCTTTCAAAAATGCCACAGCAATTGAGATATAGTCATAGGGGGTCCGTTGCAAATCTCTGGACGGAAACAATTTTTCTTGGCCGTACTGAATATGATGCCGATAAAGGTGACCTTGGCCGGGATAAGTTGTGCTGTCATTATTATCTGTCTGAAAAGGTAACAACGGAGTGCTCTCCGAATGCAAATGTCTGCTCTGTTTAGATTTATTCTTCTTGGTCGTGTTGGTCCCAGGAAGATTGGTAATCTCTTCACCGCGGTGAAAGGCCAAGTGAGAAACAAGTGGCTCACCGTTGAAGCTGTCCTTGTTTTGAAATGTCACATCAGCATTCAGAGAGGCTTGTTTAGGAATGACTCTGGTATCGCTTGTTGCAGGCTTCTCCTTGGTGACACCTTCCTTCAGAGGCGAAGTCTTCCTTGATCTAGGTGCTGGCGGAGTGTTAAAGGAATATACAAAATTTGTCAATATTCGATTGGATGTCGTCAAAAATGTTTCTCGGTTGACTGTTGATCCACTGCTTCGGTGAGGTTCGTGATGGTGGCGATGGCGGCGAGATCTTTTCTTATCGTGGTGTTTGGCTGGCAAATTAGAATAGACCCTGGGCAGTTGCGTCGCGCCCTCTTCTGCGGCAATTTGTTGCTCGGTAGTATCACTTCGCACCGAGTCTGAAGTGACCCCAAACTGAACAACTCGATTGGACTGTGTCAGATCGTCCCGAAGTCGAAAGCTGGTAGCACCGCATTTGGCCAACTGGCCGGTACGGGTGGATAATGGTTCTCTCGATTTAATATTTTCTTCGCTGGAGTGAGAATACTCCAGCAGAGATGCCACACTGTTTTCATTCCGGGGTAAAGGAAGCTGATACGTAGGATATTGTCCGTTCGCTTGTTTGGTAGCATTGTTGATGCTACTGTTGCTTCGTGAATTTGCCGACGGACGAAATTCTTCGTCGTCGCTCATGCCGCTCATTGTAATATCTGATACCAATGAATTCCAGGAAGGATGCGATTTACCCGAGGTTGGAGGCGGAGGCGAGGAGTAGGCACTGGGTTTCGTCATGGTTCTCTTCAGGCTGGAGATTGTTGATCCAATCAAGAATGGGTGTCAGATTGAATCGTTGCGAAGCTAAATTGGAAATCCAGCGAAAACCCTTTCCCAGGCTCCTCTACTTTAAAGGTAGCAAACCGCAGGTTAGTCAAGTAATAAAATAGAATACCGTATTGCTGTGACAGCTGTGGTCCTCCTAAACCTAAGGTTAGATGGAAACAAAGCTAGGCGGACAAGAGTATTGTATTTCGAACGCTATGGTAAAACTCAATTGGGAGCAGACACTTCTTCATTTGCCGCCGGCTGATGATTGATGAACTTCTGCTGTTTCCCTTCATTATTCCAGAGTGTCCGTTGATCTTCTTTCGACTCATCAACACGATGTTTACAGGACTACTATCGCAAAAACAGTATTTACCTTGTCTGAGAGAAAGACGACTTGGTTTTGAGACGCACACCCTCCTTGTAATGCTCTAAGCGATCACTTCTTCCGACTGTCCGACCAAAGACGTAAATTTGTTTTTTCCTTTTTTTGCTTGTTGAAAAGTTCTACGTACGTAGTCTACCAGACTAGTCTAGTAGCTAGTATCAAATAATTATGAGATTTACAACGAGTGCAGGATTGATTGCTCTACTTATTTTGACATGAACTTCTGCCATGCAGCAGCTCCAATGTTTCGGTGTATGTTACCGTTGCAAAAGAGGGAAGCGAAAATGGCTGAGACAGCATCGATCTTCTGCGAGTAGTATGCAACCTCCGATCATAGTATTATTTTTTCTTACGTTCCTGGTCTCCTCTACCTTCACCACTGCATGGCAGCCTCTGACGAGAATATCGTCTACCAAACCTACAAGCTTTTCAGCTTGCCAACGTTCTATTTTGTTTGCCATTAAGAAGCAATCCCCAACTATAACCAAAGCCAAGCCTACCACCAAGGATAGTGGCCGCCAAGATCAGTATTCGATACGGTACAGTCCAAACTTTCAGCGCCACATTGTCTCTAGAATTTCGACGTATAAAAATGGAACCAGAATACCCAAAACTGTAGTCAAAAGCTTTATATGGCTCGATCAAGCACAGAAGGCTTACCCTGCGGCCGTCCTGGAACCTATGGATCTTCCTCCACATTCACCTCTTCAGGATAACGAAGCGGCGTCGACCTTGGCCAAAACAATTGCTGGTGCAGGACTCGAAGAAACCACTGTATACTATCAAAATCAGGACAACGACAAAGATTCGACTGTGGCTTCGCGAGCAGCAAAGCCAAATAATGGAGCATCCTACCTGCTGAAATTCTTGCAAAAATTATATTCTGCCTTGCCCACTATTACGCCTGCCGTGATTCATCGGGGAGTCATGGACAAATTTCCAAAGCTGGCCTTTTACGATCCTGCCTTGGTCCACGAACGACTTTTCTTCTTATTGGCTCCTCTACCACCTGATGACATTTTGAGGCGGATCAAAGCAAAGTCGACGGTAAGCTATCAGTCGAAAAAGGCTACACGAGATGCTGCTCAAGAAAGCGACAATATTGCAGATTACTTTGACGACTTTCCGGTCCTCTTCCACAAATATGGATACGGTGCAGGTTTGACGTCAAATCAGTTGGTTCAAGCTTTTCAGAGCCTGCCACAATTTTGGCTTCCCATCTACTTTGGTGATGCGTCTGTGGATTGCAAGAGACCACAGGACATTCTTCCGTACGTCTTCTATCACCTGAGCTCTCATCCGGAGGCTTTGAGAGATACAAACGTTGAGCTTGATCCCTTGCTAAACGGAGTCATCCAGGCGGATGTGGCCAGTGTGGCACACGCCAAGAGTGCGCTGGGTTTATCTTGGGATCAGTGTCGGCTGTTGCTTCTAGCACTTCCAACTCTTCGGACTTGTGATATTGAACCAAATTGGGAGTTGTACCAAAGGGGCCCAGTAAAATCCATGCTCATTGAAGAATCTCTGATTTACTTGCGCCTCAGATTGCAGTTAGACCCATTGCATATTTTTGCACTCATCAAAACTCATACTAGAATGAGTAACTACAGATTCCTCGACAGATTGAAGCCTTCGCTTGACGCGCTCCAAAAAGAGCTCCATCTCGACTCAGAAGAGGTCCAACGAATTATTCTGAGGATGCCATCGCTTCTCGGAATCGCAACATCTAGTTTGAGCGCACACCTCCAATTCTTCACCGAAGAAGGTAAGTCGTTATGAGCGAACATCCGACTTGTCGTCAATCGTGATCGCTTCTCAACACAGTTTGTTTCCGCAGTTGGGTTGACGCCACAGGAATTGAAGGCAGCTGTCTCAAAGCTACCAGCATTACTGCAGTATAGTCTTCCAAATCTGAAGAGCAAGCTTAGTTTTTTCAGCGAAGAGCTGAATATTCCGGCTGCATCTGTTGTAAAGATGACCGTCTCGCAGCCGACGCTGTGGGCCGTTTCTTTGGAAAGCAACTTGAGGCCTAAAGCAGAAGCATTAGCCAGTGCTTGCGACTTAACGATGCGGGACACTGGTGGAATAATCGCGCGTGTTCCAGAACTTTTATTGCTCAACTGGAGAAGCAACCTTGAACCCACATTATCCTTCTTGGCGAGCCGGCTCGACTTGACTCCTTCGCAACTATCGTCCCTAGTGAAGTCAACTCCGCGCGTGTTGGTGCACAGCATTCATAATTCTCTGGAATACAAGATTGCGCTGATAGAGGACCATGAACGCAACAATGGCAAAGGATCACAATCTATTCGTGACATAATTTTACATCGGCCGGGCCTGTTGCTGACGGGGAAATCAGCGCTGATAAAACGACTTGAAAGGTCAAAACAAGGGTTAGGGATGACGAGGGTTCTTGCCAAGATATCCACAAATGGCACAGTGATCGGTGAGTTTTCGTCTGTTCAGGAAGCAGCCAAGGACGCGGGGAAAAGCACTAGCTTCATGTACAAGGCCATTCGCGAGGGAAAGATAATTGACGATGCGACATACGTTCACGGAAAGGAAAGCTTGGGAGTGCCGAAGGCTACCAAGCGGCCTCGCACAAAGGATCCCGATGCTATCGAACAAGACTTACTAATGGAAAAAGGCGACAAAGCCTTGGTTGTGTATGTCTCCGGACGTGTGTATCCTCCGGATAATGTGTCGCAAAACAGGGGACTGCGACGAGCTGGGGGAATGGCGATTGCCATACCGTCGTTACCGGGGGGGATACCAGAAGGTTTCTTCGACTCTGCGCTGGATGAATGCTGCAGAGGACAGATTCTTAGTGCAAAACATATCACAGTTGGACAACGAGAGAGCTTGCTGGTCCAACTCGGGTATGCGTATTTACGCCCTTCGCGGCGGCGTGCGAGCTTGTACGTTTGTCTCGTGACGCTGCGCATTTTTACGGGAGTCTATCTTTTGGCTGCCAATGCCGCTGCCAAGGCTCGGGAGAAGGAGTCTAAAATGCTTGACGATGTGCCACCGTCGCCGCCTAACCAAATACACATTGTTACAGATTCTAATTATGTTTACGAGCTGCTTCATAATGCTGCGGATATATTGGAATGGGGTTCCAACCCAACTGTGGCTGAATTCAGGAAGACTCGAAGTGGCAGCAACTACGCTGCTAATCCTGACATTGTGTATACCATTTCTCGGACTTATTCGCGTTTGGTAGAGCTGATGGGAGGTACGACAGGAGCTCTTCAAGGCAATCTGACCTCTGTCAGGTTTGGTCATATCATTGATGCCAAGAATCCGCTAGCGGCCAGCGCTTTTCGAGAGAACATGGGTGAGTGGGCGAAAGAGGCTGCCGAAAAACAGTATCAAAGGACGTTTATACGCGAGAAAGCTAGTTGATGGTTGATAATACACTTTTAGCCTAGCGCTTTCGTTTTGTTGCCGCTAAATGGCCTAACTAGAAAATTCAGCGCATGAACGAGATGTCCGCATCAAGTTGGGAGGCAGAGACTAGATAAGGGGAAATGTTGCTTTTTCCTCCAGCCCCTGTGATTACAGCAAGAGCATTTCGCAACTGCTGTAATACTTGGATAATGATGCATGGAGTAGCGATTTAGACCCCGGAGATGGCTACCACGGACCGAGTAGCCTGAGGTTGATCACAAAACCTCCAACAAAAGCTACGAAACAATCCAACACACCCCGTAGTGGTACACACACAAAAAGAAGCCAAAGTTGCTAGGTAGAGGAAATGTTTATTTTCGTTAGATTCAAAAAAGACTTTCGCTTAATCCACCTTCTTTCGGTAGGAGCATCCCTCTGTCAAACGAGCCTTTCCTCCCGTGGGTTGGCACAGCATAATATTGCAGTTTGCACACATGACGACAGTTTGGGCGTGTGAAAAAACTGTGGTAATTTGGAAACATCCAGGACATTTAATGTCCATAAAGAATGAATTGGGACTCTGTACAATTCTTTTCAGCTTGTGCTTGGCAGCTTCGGCCTCAGGGTCAGGGTGTAGTAGATCGACAGGCATCGTAGGATAAAGAGTAGTACGTGAAACAAAAAGTTGAATCAAAAACTGCAGGTTAATAAAATAGTTAGTTAGAGAGAGAGGAAAAGCAGACGTGAGATATTGAAGATTCAAACGTGTGCATTCGTATAGACGATGAATGGCCGAAGTTGGATGATCAAGGATTGGAGTGCTAGCCGCAGGAGAGTAGATAGTAGTAGATAGCAGGTTTCAAGTAGAGAGAAGGGAGCAGTCAACGCCGGACTGATTTCTAAACATCACAGGGCAGTTCGCGATGTGAAGGGAGGTTATGAAACCATTTCAACCTGCTTTCTTTAGGCATGGAGACATGGAGACCCTCCTTCTGAGAAGTGAATTCTGCCGTTCCCGTCGCATATTTTTGACCTGAAAGAAACCGGCGAGAACCCTGATTTCTCTGCTTAGACGTTCTTCCACTACATGCCACCAATTTCCTATCATCGTCTGGTCACATCATGTCCATCATTGTGGTACAAAATTAACTCACCTTCGAGCAAAGAGTGGTTGCTTGCAGTTTGTTGTCGATTGATATCGTCGTGTCGAGACAGGCTGTGCTGGCTGCGGCGATGCGTTTGCTTTGCTGAGATGAGGTGAGCTCGAAATTGCTTGCTCTTAGATGCTATTTTCAAGTACGAAATTTGTAGTAGATTTCTACGGCCGAGAGTTTAGTAAGGCCGGTTTTGTGATGACGCGCGAAAATCGCGCAGAAAGATTCTCCAGTTGAATGCAATTTGGGATTGGGTTAAGCTCACTACTAGTAGTACTAAAAAATAATGGCACAATCAAATCCGAAAACTACCATTGAGAGCAGCTAGCTATTAGTACTCGTAGAAGCTGAAAGCTTCGGGACTACTAAGATTGTTAGCTATTGAACAGCACGACGTAGCAAGATTTAGCATGCGACCTGTTGGATCGATGATATTATTTCAAGAAACAAACTCGCAGACATTGAAAGAGCAAAGTGAAAAAAAATTGTTTGCTTTTGCTTTTTGATGAGTAAAACAAGGACCTTCGGAGTTTTATTTAGACACCGCTTTATGAATATTTTAGTCTTATTTGTCTCTTTTGACTGAAAACTTCTTGGCTCCCTCCGCAATGATATTGTTCGTGACGGCCAACCCGTCGGTCAACCACTGATCTCGGTTGGCTTCGACAATTCGTGCAAAGACAGGGCCAATGACATCACCAAACACACCCATATCTTCCAGACGGCGAGCCAATGGAAGCAAGTAACTCTCCAAGAATCCAATCTGATTGGGATGCCAGTTATTCATTGGATCGGGACCCCTTCCATCTTTGTGAGCCCGTATGAGTTCGAGATAGAGCCGATTCGACCATATGACCATGTGGTCCCAAGATTGCAAATTATGAGCCACATCGCACGCCAACATTATTGTCTCCATGATCAACGTCACTTTGAGCTCGTCAACTTCTTCTGCCACACTTCCCCCCATTCCTGACTTGACCGATGGCGCATTTCCCGACGCCACCGAGGCGCCACCAGCAATGGAACCACCGCGCGAATAGGTTTCGATGGCTTCCCCGCTCAAATCAACGGCTCGGAGAATTCCCAATCTGTATTTAAATTTCTTGCCGCTACCGGATGGTTGCTGCATAACCGACGTCGAAAATCGTCGTTGGAACTTGGCCTTGTCGTGAGGCTTGACCAGTCCAAAATTATCGTCCTCTGTGTAGTCAGACATGCTCAAATTCCGTCGGGCCATGGGATTTGGAAGTGCCTTTTTCCCAGATAAATGGTGTTGAAATCGCATAGAAGCCTTGGCAGCTAGATTTGGTGTTGAACCATCTTTGGTATCGGCTGCCTGGTGTGACGACGACGCCTGCTTCTCGTATCCAAGTTCTCGTCGCAATTTCTCGCCACCACGCTTGCCTTCGTTGTCCATTCCGTAACCCAATTGATCTACTTCGGGTGCTTCTCTTGTGACTAGTTTGGGTGCTGCTGTTTGCAATTGCGAACTGGAGACAACATTGGAAAAGGGTTTGGACGACATAATCATGCCGTCTTGGGACTCGTCTTGCAGAAGAAACTCATCGTCGACACTCAAATCTTCACCATTGTAGGAAGAATCTGGTGTAACAGAGGGACTGATCTCGTCTTCGTCATTGAAACTTCCTCCACCAGCAAATTCGGTCGTAATTTCTGAATAGTAAGAAGCCCCGGAAGCTCTGCGGTCAATCTTACCGTGGCCGTTAGCATTCCCCTGAGCCAAGGACTGTCGTCGTCGCAACTCACTGCGAACTTTGCGTTCAACTGTTTCAAAGGGATCCCCGAAAGCTTCCTTCCATTTGGATTTGAAAAGTTGCGTGCGTTCCGGCGACTACCCTCACAGTTTTTTGGGGGGGAAGGGGACAAGAGAGACAAGTGTGAGTTTAATTAATTCTACAAAGAGTCTTGGTCTGCACCAAACTTTGTAAAAACCAAGCACATAAAAACCATCCTTCCGCACTTACTGCAATATCAGTGGTCAAAATCAAATTTACGCAAGCCTTGCGAAAGCGTCGGTATTCATCTTGCGTCAAGAACATGCATTGGCGCAAATCAAAGAATTCATCCTTGAGCAATTCCGAAAAGCCCAAAAACAGCGACCGATTTTCTGCGATGGATTGATCATTGTACAAAATGGCCAGAGGATCGTCCTCGGCGGCCAGCTGTCGATTAGGAACGCCGCGGTGTTCCGCGTCGTGACAGAGAGCCGAAAAGACGAGAACCAGATGCATCAATGAATCCGAACGGAATCCGTAGGTTGCAACACTGCGCTGCCCTTGCATGTCCGAGTTCAAGATCAAATCCAACAATTTGTTGATCGAAATGGTAACGTGGTAGGCATGCTCGGAATTGTGGTACGGTGTATCCTTGTAGGTTTCCAAAATTCGACGAACATATTCTCGCAATTGAGCTATAATGGTATCCGTAATAGGTTCGGGCCAAGGAGTTTTGGTCGTCAGATGTGTCCGACAGATCGTGGTGGTACTAAGATCTGGATATTCTTCGGTGGTAGAAACAATGGCCACAATTCGCACCAACAGGAGGGACGTCAACCGTTCAACGTTGGTCTCAAAGTCGGTCGTGGCCTTGACATTTGGATCATCGCCAAAACCAAGGCTCGTCCAGTCCTGGCTGGTAATGGCAAGTGCCAAGGCTGCCAATGGCGGCGATGATTCCATGGATATTCTAAAAGTATATAGTGTCAAAAATGTGTCTTTGCTGCGAGGAAACAGTTGCAGTGTGTGTACGACGCCGGAAGCTTTTGACACACAATTCGGAAGGGTGGCTTCTTTGTTTTTTTGCTGTGAGAATCTATTACAAGGATATAAACGGTGTAACAAGCCTTTTGTATTCGCTTCCTTTCTGAAAATCAGGACAACCCTGCGAAGCTCTTGTTTCAGGAATGCGTAGTGACTGTGACTATGGGGGGTGACTACGTTGTCATCCTTGTTTACTAATATTATGATGTATTTGCTGTCTGTTACGTAGTCTTGTCAGCAGCTCTTCTTTGCGTTGGATGGGAACGGTGGCAGCTGCGAGGCAGCCAAAAAATAATACTAATAGGAGTGGTACTGGTAGGACAGTACAAGTTAAGAGTAGTAGACTACTACTAGCGAGTAGTAGAGAGCGAGCTGCGGCTACTTTCAACAAGAGTACAAAGAATAACAATTCTCTCAACTGACCCTAACGCTACTGAGCATGAATTGTCAGTCATTGGAATCCAGCAAAATGCCTCTGATGACAAGATATCTCACTAATGTCTTCTTTCTCAGAGCCACTAGTAGAGCCTAGTAGTAGTCTAGCTCAGCTCGGCACTTGAGGTCGTCGCAGAAACCTACTACCCGAATTTCATAACTCACCTTACTCTCCACACTTGAAGGTTTAGACAGAAAGAAAGAAATAAGCAAGACAAACAATGGCAGACTCCAACCCACCCTACGCCGCTCTGGCATTGGCCATTACAGCTCAAGATTGGACCGCCCTGGGTCTCGAGGATGACCCCAACGTAGCTCCTTCCAGTGATTTGGAGTTGACGGTAGAACGCGTCACCTCCTTGCTCGTCGTTCGAATCGTGGCACTTCATGCTCCAGCGAATAAGTACCAAGATTTGTCGACAACGACTATCTGCCGCACCAATTTAATGGCGGGTCACGAAGAATGGGATGCTCCTGTTACCGATCAAGTTATACAGGAAATTCGAACCTTCGTCCGCACGATCCTTACGGGATACAACAACTGCGAATACCATAACTTTGAACATGCCTACCACGTAACCATTAGTGCCAATAAGATGCTCGATCTGGCCCTGAATTCCGAGATCCATGCCTTGTCCAAATCCAAGCCTCGCATGTTCGGTCTTCGAACAGATGCTCTCATGCACTTGTTGCTGATTTTTGTAGGATTAATTCACGATGTAGAGCACAAGGGGATCCCCAATCGCCAGTTGGCACTCGAGGACGACGAGCTTGCTCTGCTCTATAACGACCAATCGATTGCCGAAAATCGATCATTGACCGTTGCCTTTAAGGAGCTCCTCAAAGACGACTACTTTGATTTGCGAAAAGTCATGTTCAAGGAGGATGAAGAATATCGCAGATTCCGAGCTGCCGCCATGCAACTCGTACTGACAACTGACCTTGCCAGTCCAGAGAGGACCCAGCTTCGTAAATCCAAATACAAAGAAGCATTTGGAGAAGATTTTCAGACGATCGAAGCCAAAGTTAAGGCAGAAATGAAACGAAGGTCGTCGGTAGCGGTGGGAAGCGAACAGAGTGCACCGTCATCGAGTCGACGAATGTCAGCCATTGGAATCCTGGACGATTTGCAGACAGCGGCAAACGCTTTGGATAGTCTTACCAACACACCGGAAGGCAGCGAAGTCGATGGCTCAGAAAACATTTTGGAGTACGATGAAACTATCGTGCCGTCTCGGAAACACGACGGAGATGATGCCTTGCAGGTTCCCATTCCTGGATTCAATAGAACTTCTTCGGGTGCAATCAAGCAAGTCACCAAACATGCCAGCATGGATTTGGGTCGGATCGTACGTCCCAGCATTGGAGGAGGGGCCGGAGACGCTGACACTTCGCTCGGTTACCATTCCGATCCAGTCAAAAAATTCCAAAAACGCTTGTCGACTTCCGTTGGACAAAAGAGTAAAAAACGATTAGGCTTGTCTCGTAGTATCGATTTGTCGGGTGAATTTATTGAAACCTACCGTCGATCCACAATGGGATCGCATACTAACATGTCGGCCCTGGAATTGGACCAGGAAGAGGATGTGGAAGAGTACGATGATTTAAAAGCCATTGTTATTTTGGAACAAATGATCACTGCCTGTGACATAGCTCATGTCTTGCAAGGGTGGAAACAAATGGAGAAATTCTCGAATCGCTTGTACTTGGAACTACGGAGCGCTCACGTGCAGAATCGAGGTCCAGATGTATCTCCCAATTGGTGTGAAAACCAGATAGGCTTCCTCGAAAGCTACAACTTGCCTTTGGCGCAACGATTGGATGATGTTGGTGTGTTTGGGCCATTGATTGGGCCAGTGTTTGCCCGCCTGGTAGAAGCAAACCGAGATCAGTGGCTCGAGGATGGTCAAAAGGTAACCGATGACATTGTCGCTAAGGGAGCAGAAAAGTATCCTTTGTAAAAAAGGGGTAGATAGTAGATGTCGATTGATGGTATTCATACTTCGGTTATTTCTACAGTATAGCATGCTTTACCAAAAACACTGTAGCAGCCTGAAAGTTATGATGAGTCGCAGCGCGCAGAGCACTCAGGAGGGTCTGTTAAATAAATAATATTACTAGATCATAGTTTACCGTAGTATGTATTGTTATTATTTTTTACTCTTCATGGTGATATTATTATTATCGTAGAGGGGATAGCATGGAATAAGTATTTATTTATGCGGGTTAATTTGTGGTCACCTCTTACCTGGTACTTTGTGGTCGTTCTAAAAAAGACTGATTACAGCATGGTGCTGCAGTAGTCTACTGTATTACTACTAGTAGTAGTAGTCCTACTCTACTAGCTAGTAGTACATCAGTAGTAGTAGTAGCTACTAGCTACTACTCCTACCGTAATCTCTACTACTACTACTCATCAGAGCACCCACTAACAGTTCATCAGTTCTCATAATTATTGTTCTCAAATATGCCAATCATTCACTACAGTATGCGCCCTTAGCCTGACATTTAGTACTCGAGTAGGATACTACTATACTGCATTCCCGCTGATATTTCCAAGCGATAGTGCCACTTTTGTTCTTGCGGAGCGCTGAACGTACATAGGTGTAAGCAAGCATCGCAAAGGCAAATATCCGAAGAGCAACTGAGGAAAACACGCCTCGACGGATTGAATCCATAGAGAGTATATTTATCAGAAAGATGAAATACGTGACGTTATTGGCCGCGCAAGCCTTGGCCGTCACAAGTCAAGATTGGAACTGTCTCGGATTTAGCAACGATCCTCAAGTTGCTCCAACGGGAGATATTCATGTCATTACGGAGCGAATTGTATCTTTGTTGGCCATTCGACTGGTAGCAGTGCTCTCTCCTCCGTTGGAAAATTTTCAGGATTTCTCCACTACTACAATATCCCGAACCTTGCTACACAATACCAGCTGTTGGCCCAAGACTCTGACAGAAGAAGTGATTGAGGAGCTGAGAGTCTACGTCCTGAGAATAGTCAAGTTGTACAACGAGACACCATACCACAACCGTGAGCATGCTTATCATGTTTTATTATCAACCAACAAGTTACTCGATCTCCTGCTCAATGTTGACAGCGAAAATAGAGGCCAAAGGCAGCATGCTTTCACCAAAACATATGGTCTGAGGAGAGATACATTAGCACAATTCACGATGCTCTTTGCAGCTCTTATCCATGATTGCCAACACCAAGGAATATCCAACCGACAGTTGGACGTGGAAGGTGACCCGCTATCGCTTGTCTATAACGACACATCCGTCGCCGAACAGCAGTCTTTGACCATTGCGTTTGCCGAGCTTTTACAACCGGAGTTTGCGAAGCTTCGAAAACTTCTCTTTCCGTCTCGTGATATCTACACAATTTTTCGAAAGGATACTGTCAACCTTGTTCTAGCAACGGACATTGCCAACCCAGAGCGCATGCAACTGACAAAAGACAAGTGGAAGACTGCCTTTGGTGATATGGAACGTAACAACGATGTGAGAAGGGATTCGGGCATCACCGAAATTACACTGCCGCAAGACAATCGTGGGCCGAAAAGCAGGAGACAATCGGTTAGCTCTTTGTTTTCAGAGCTATCCTTAGAGCTTGATGGTTCCATTGATGAGTATTTGGATTTGGATTCATCCTTGAAAGAAGAAGTGGAAGATGAGGATCTGAAAGTCTATGGAATGAAACCAAGATCAGGCTCCTTTGAAGAAGCTGCAGGCTCCGAAGAACCCGATGCGGCAAACCTCGGTTATGCTCCCCATTACCTCGACAAATCAACGTATTCTGTATCGACACCTACCACAGATGGACGTTCACGAAGTAATAGACGCGGTAGCATTGCTATTCTGGGTAACTCGGGGCGTGCGAGCCGGAATTCTCTTAGCGGACGACGTGCCAGTATTGCTATCGGCGAATCTCCGATAAAGCGCATGCAGCGAAGACTGTCGACGGCAGTTGATGGACAACAGAACATGAAGTTTCGTCAGCACGTCGGAATCAGGCGCGCTGTCGATCTTGGCGGAGAGACCATTGAGAATTTTACAAGGCGACCTTCTACTCCTGCCTGCTCACTATCAGAGGCCCCATACAAAAGCGCCGAGACAGAGTTGGCACAGCTTCTCGAAGAGTACGATGAACCAGATGGACTCCGCGCTGCAGTTGTCATGGAGACAATTTTGCTTGCGTGTGATGTAGCACATAATCTTCAAGGCTGGGATCACATGTTAAAGTGGTCTCAAAAATTGTACTGGGAACTTTATGATGCCAATAAGGCTGGGCGAGGATTTGATCCAGCCCCGGGATGGGTGCCTGGACAGACTGGCTTTCTAATGGGATACATGCTTCCACTTGCAAAGAAAGTTGAAAATATGGGAGTGTTCAGCAAGTATGTCATTCCTCCTTTTGCAGCCAATGTCGAAAAAACCAACGAACTCTGGGAGATTCATGGCGAAGATGTCGCCGAATTGGTGCTTGGTAATCGGGACATTGATATATTAGCTATCCGATCCAAAGACCGACTTCTGTCGCCAAAGGCCGACGAGCAGGGTAAGGAATAATGTGGCGTGTCGACATCAAGTTGGCTTGATTTTTGTGAACTCTCCTACTCGACGAAGATTCAATGTATCAATGGAAGTGCCAGAATGACTGACTGAGTGTGCTACCTCTTGAAAACTTTGACATCCTTGTTTCAGGCTCTGCATGCAAAGTCTTGTGCTACTCCTAAGAAATCAAACCATATGCAAGCTGAATACTAAGCATCGAGCCTTGATAAATCTGACTTGGATGTACAACCTTCCGGAATGCAGCAATAATGGACATGATCTATTTAGTTGAGTAAACTAGATACGGATACCCTACTAAGTTACTCTAGACTACAGTACTCGAGTACAAAAAACAACTTTTATCCTGCATGGCAGAATAATACCAGTACAATAATATTTATGGCGGAAGCTTACTGCTTGTGCTAATACCCTATGTTTTCGTAATAGTAGGTCTAGTAGGTCTCTTACTAGTCAGAGCCAGCCGAAGGGAACGTGAGACAAGGAGACCCGAAGCCGACGTCACCGGAATGACCCGAAATGCCCCATCCCGTCTCCCACTCAGAAACAGGAACACATCGGGAGAAATCG
>Ga0100391_1000646_pt1 | contig 40002 bp, 36 predicted proteins | sample CryGeymeta201515_FD_81541 | JGI IMG/M metagenome (GOLD analysis project Ga0100391, IMG submission 81541) | Groundwater microbial communities from Crystal Geyser aquifers in Utah, USA - Crystal Geyser metaG 2015-15 | ecosystem: Environmental > Aquatic > Deep subsurface > Groundwater | place: USA... | reverse complement strand
GCGGCGCTCATGGCGGGCGACAGCGGCGCTCCCCGCACGCTCGAACCGGACCCCGGCGTGGAGCCGTATTCCGACCGTCCGGTCCGTCTGGCCTCCGCCCCCACAGATGCGGCGGAGCACGAGGGCGTTGCGGACCTGGTTGCTGAGTGGCTCGATGACGACGATGTCCAGCCCGAGGACATCGCCGTCCTGGCCCGTCGCAACGTCGACGTCCGTGAGATCGCGAAGGCGCTCGGCAGACGAGGCCACGCGACCGCTACCAGTGGCATTGTCACCGCTGAGGGGGCCGCGGGGGACCTCGCTGCGATGCTCTCTCTGAGCGACGATCCGGCCTCGTCGGTCCCGCGCCTCGCGTTCGCCCTCGGTGAACATGGGACGAGCGTCTCGGATCGAAACGCTGTCGTCCAGCAAGCGCTCGACCACCTCCGTGCCGACCGAGACTTCGCAACGCTCTCGGTTTCGGGTACGGCCGAACAGCAGCAACTCGTCACTGAGATGCGCGCCGCAAAGGCCGCTGCGGATGCCGGGGCCTACTCGCAGGACGCGTTTGCGGCCTGGGTCGCTCTCCTCTTCGAGTCCACGTCCTACCTCCGTCGTACGCTCGACGCCCGCGACACGGCGGCGGACGGTGCAGAGGCTGCCAGTGCCAACCTGGCTCTCGTCGAACTGGCGACGGCGTTCGGCCACGCGGCGGCCTACCGCTTTTCCCATCCAAAGACTCCCCCTAGGGACGCCCGCCTCCGGTTCGCCGCTCACTTCCGGCGTACGCTCGCGCGGTCCACACCGAGCGCGATCGCGCCACGGCGCACGCCCGGCCTCATTCAGGTCATGACGTGCCACGCGTCGAAGGGTCTGGAGTTTCCGCTCGTCGTCGTGGCCGGTCAGCGCCTTCCCGGAAGTACGCGAGGGCTCTCATGGCTTCCGAAGCTCCCGGTAGAGCCCTCTGAAGGACGGTCCGACGAGGCCGCCCAGGCCGACGCTCTCCTCTTCGTCGGCGTGTCTCGTGCCGAGCGAGCCGTCGCCGTCTCGTACGCCCGTTCTCCGACGGGGTCGGGTCGTCCCAGCGCGCTCCCGAAGGTGCTCAAGGACTGGATCGCCTCGGAGACGGTTGACCAGGAGGAGTGGGGCGAGGTCAGCGAACGCGACAAAGAGGTCGCGGTCGGACCCGTATGGGGCCCGCCACGGCGTCGTCCACTGCGCGTCCGTGGGCTGGCCGCCCCGAGGGAAAGCTGTGCAATCCGCTCATACGTCCAGAACGACCTCGATCTCTCGTTTCCGACTCCAGACGCCGAACTCTACGGGGCGTTCGTCGGCCGCATGAGGCGGCTCGTCGGGCGGGTCATTGCCGCCTCTCACGGCCGGGACGCTCCGTTGCCGCCCGGTGTCGTCGCGACGATGCTCACCGATGTGTGGCCGGTGGAGGGGTTCGAGGACCACCCGCTTGGTGTGTTCTACCAAGACACGGCGTCGCGCCTCGCGGCCGACCTGCCAGGAGCCCTCGACCGCTCCTCGCTTGCGCTCGGGGGCCGCTTCGCTCCGCTGGACCTTAGCGCCGCGGGCGCCGAGTACGGCGTCGAGCTGTCGTCCGGACTCGCCGCCCACTTCCGCGATGTACACGGCGCCCCCCTCGGCATCGTGCTTCACCTCGGCTCGTTCCTGAGCAACCTCAACGCAGGGAAGGAAGTCAAGTGGGGGACGAAGTCGCTTTATCGCGACCGCGTCGAACTCGCGCTGCTCCGGTCCTTCTATGAGAACACGACGGGCGAGGCCTTCCAGGCGTACGTCTACTCGGTCGCGGACGGAGAACTCTACCGCTTCGCCTGGCCCAAGGGTCAGTTCTACCCGAAGGAAGTTGCGCGCATTGGAGAGCGCCTCGCGGCGTTCGCGCGCTCGGAGTTCAGGCACGTCCTGAACTCCGGCCAGTGCGAGCGGTGCGGCGTCCGCATCGACTGCCCGTTCTGGATCGGCGCCTCGGAACCGGGCTGAGGAAATCACTCCCGTTGGCCCACAGGATGGAGGTCGGTACCGTCTTAGAAGAGGCGAGGGCACTGTGCCCTCGCCTCTTTTTAGTTGCCGAGAAAGCGACTCCACCCTCCAGACCGACAACGCTATGACTCCGACGTTCCGCGTCCTCCGCACCTCCGACAGCACCCAGTTCTACTGGGAGCTCGTCAACGCCGACGGCGACTCGCTCTGCACCTCCGGCGAGCCCTACGACGACTTCGGCGACTGCCTCGCCGGGCTCTACGTCTTCCGCGGTCGCGCGGACGAGAGCCCGCTCAACGACCGCACGGTCGACGGTGCGCCGGCCCGCATCGCCGACACCGAGTTCGAGCTCGTCGCCGACGAGGACGGCGGCTTCGACTGGACCTTCCAGCAGACGACGGGCGAGCCGCTCGCAGCGGGCCGCGCCCACCCCGACAAGGCCCGCGTCCTCGCCGACCTCCAGGCGGCCAAGGCTGCCGCGCCGACCGCCGAGGTCGTCGTCGAGGCCAACGAGCCGGTCGACATCGAGGCCTGCGCCGAGCACGGCCACGAGACGCCCCGGGCCAAGCGCTATGCGATCCGGGTCGACCGCCAGCGCCACGTCGTCGACCGCCCGGCCATGACGGGCCGCGAGATCCTCGCGCTCGCGGGGAAGAACCCGGCGACGCGCTTCCGGCTCGACCAGAAGCTCCGCGGCGGCCAGGCCAAGAAGGTCGGCTACGACGAGTCCGTCTCGTTCTGCGCGCCAGGCGTCGAGCGGTTCATGACGGTCCCCCTCGACCAGCACGAGGGGGCCGTCGCCACGCTCCCTCGCGAGGTCGTCCTCCCCGAGGACGACGCCCGGCACCTCGACGCCCGCGGTCTCCCCTGGGAGACCGTGGTCGACGGGGCGCGGCGGTACCTGCTCATCCACGACTTCCCACTCCCGGACGGCTACGACGCCGACGTGGTCACAGTCGCGCTCATGATCCCGCCGGGCTACCCGACCACGCAGATCGACATGGTCTACTTCCACCCGGCCGTCGTCCGCGCCGACCGCCAGCCCATCGGCGCGCTCTCGACGCTCGTCATCGGCGGCACGCCGTACCAGCGCTGGAGCCGCCACCGGACCGCGCAAAACCCCTGGCGCCCCGGCCTCGACGACGTTGCGACGCACCTCGCGCTCGTCGAGGAGTGGCTTGAGCAGGAGTTCGTCAAGCGCCCCCGGCGCAGCTAAACCTCTCATCGATCCCTCTATTCCAACCGTACCCGATCCCACTGTACCCCGCCATGAATCTGCCCCTCTCGCTCCGTCTCACAGGCCGCAAGCACGCGGCCATATCCAACCGCCTCTTCCCCGGCGACGGGAAAGAAGCTGTCGCCCTCATCCTCTGCGGGCGCCGCCTCGGCGAGCCCGACGGTGGTCCCTGGGGCTCCCGCCACGTCCTGACGGCTCACGAGGTCGTCCCAGTCCCTCACGACGTGTGCCACGAGCGCACGCCGACGCTCGTCTCGTGGCCGACGGAGCCGGTCCTGCCCGCGATCGAACGGGCCGCCCAGCGTGGCCTGGCCGTCGTCAAGATCCACTCGCACCCGACGGGCTACCGCGCGTTCAGCGAGACCGACGACGCCTCGGACACCGACCTCTTTCCGTCCGTCATGGGGTGGACCGACGACCCTGGCCCGCACATGAGTGCCGTGATGCTGCCGGGCGGCGAGATCTTTGCCCGGGCCGCCTACGACGACGGTGCGGGCGGCATCCGGTTCACGCCCGTCGAGTCGGTCCTTGTCGTCGGCGACGACCTCCGGGTCTTCCACCGCGACATCGTGTGCGAGGGCGCGCTCAGCCTCGTCGCGGGCTTTGCCGAGCGAACCGCGCAGGCGTTCGGGGCTGGAACGACAGCCGCGCTCGCGCGGCTCTCGGTGGCCGTCGTCGGCGCTTCGGGGACGGGGAGCCCGGTCGTCGAGATGCTGGTCCGACTCGGCGTGGGCGAGATCATCCTCGTGGATCCTGACTTGGTTGAGGAGCGGAACCTCAACCGCATCCTCAACGCCACCCGCGCCGACATCGGGCGCCCAAAGGTGGAGGTTCTCGCCAAGGCCATCCGTCGGATGGACCTCGGCACGCGCGTCGTCGCAATTCAGAGCACGCTCTTCGATACCGATGTCGTCCGCCGCGTCGCGCTCGCCGACGTGCTCTTCGGCTGCGTGGACTCGGTCGATGGCCGCGACCTCATGAACCGCATCGCCGCGCACTACACGCTCCCGTACATCGACGTGGGCGTACGCCTCGACGCGGACGGCCAGGGCGGCGTGGACGGCGTCCACGGCACCGTCCACTACCTCCAACCCGACGGGTCGAGCCTCCTCAGCCGCGGGGCCTACTCGGGCAAGGTGCTTGAGGCCGCTCATCTCCGTCGCGCCGACCCCGAGCTGTACGAGTCCCAGCTCAAGGAGAAATACGTCATCGGTGTCCAGGAGGGGAGTCCGGCCGTCATCAGCGTGAATATGTTTTACGCCTCGCTCGCGGTCAACGAGTTGCTGGCCCGGCTCCACCCGTTCCGCGACGACGACAACCGACGGTTCGCGCACAACGGCATCAGCCTCTCGCAGTCGCGATTCCTCTCCGAGCCTGACGGCGAGCCAGACCTCGCGCTGTCGAAGCAAGCCGGTCGGGGAGACCGGGTCCCGCTCCTGGATATGCCAGAGTTCACGCCGCTCGCTACCCGCCGCGCAGCATGACCCTCTGGACTTCCATCAAGCGCCTGTTCGAGTGGGCATTCGGGTGGCTCCGCCCTCGCCCGTCGGAGCCACCACGATTCCGATTCGTCCATACGGACGAACTCCCTGAATCGGTAGATCCTCTTACCGTTGTAGCGGTTGGCGAGGGCGGACACCTCTGGTATGCTGTCCTCACGTGTCCTTGTGGATGCGGCGAGACCATCCAGCTCAGCCTGCTCACAGATGAGCGACCGCGCTGGCGGCTCACCGAGCACGCCGGCGTGCCGACGTTGTCGCCGTCTGTCTGGCGGCACCGGGGTTGCAGAAGCCACTTTATCCTACGCGACGGCCTCGTGACCTGGTGCTGACCCTCCTCTACGGCCCCCCAGCTTTTCTGTCCCTCTCTCCGGCAGTCTGAGGAGCCAGTCCTCTCTGCTCGCCAGTCGAAGGCTCCAAATGGGTGGGGCGTGCGACCGACGATACGCGAGTCCGCCGAAGCTGGGCGGTTCGTCCGTGCCTTCCAGAACCTCTCCGGTGGGCAGCAGCGCGTCACGGGGAATGCGTAGCACCGGAACAGATTTGGGCGCTAACCGCTGGCTGGCGCCCTTGTCAAGAAGGGTAGGCCTCCAGGGCTTCTGAAAAGGGCGATCAGAGGGCGCGGGCCGGGATGGCTGTCCCTCTCAAGAAGGAGGTCGTTCCTGATCCTCCGTCCGTGTCGGATCAGCCTCTCCGCCCCGTGGAGCACGCTCCGTCATCCAAAGCGCCCAAGCCTGTTCCGACGCTACAAGAACCCCGTCACGGTCGCGCCTGCGGAGTCTTCCATCCGATGAACAGACGGTCCAGCCAGCGCCTGTAATCGTACATTCATGTAAACACGATTGCAGGCACCATGCTCGTCGACCGCCACTCCCAGCGCCAGGCCCTTCACCGCCTCGCCGACGCCGGACGGCCCAAACTCGCGCTCCTCACCGGGCGCCGACGTGTCGGGAAGACCTTCCTGCTCGCTCATACCTGGCAGGACCGGCCCTTCGTTCTCTTCACGGCCTCTCGCACCACGCCAGAGATCAACCGCCGCCAACTCGTCGCTGATCTCGCGCGCTGGTCCGGCGAGCCGCTCCGCCCCGAAGACTACCCCACCTGGCGAACGGTTTTCTCGCTCCTGCTCGACCTTCGCGCGCCGGCCCCCCTCGTCGTCATCCTCGATGAGTTTCAGTACCTGGGCGACGGGGCCTCGGGTGCCCTCGAAGTCGCCTCCGAGTTGAACGCCGTCTGGGAGCGCGCCCGGCCGTCCCGCTCGTTCCTCCTCGTCTTGGCAGGCTCGGCCGTCGGCACCATGGAGGCCCTCGCTGCGGGTGGGGGACCGCTCTACGGCCGCTTTGACTGGCAGCACCGCCTCCAGCCCTTCGGTTACTGGCACGCCGCCGAGATGACTCCTTTCCCGGCCCTCCGCGAGCGCGCCCTCGCCTACGGCATCTTCGGCGGCACCCCACGCTACCTCGCGGCCGTCGATCCGTCGCAGCCGCTCGCCGACAACGCCACGCGCCTTCTCCTCAATCCCTCGGGCGAAGTCCGCCTCCTCGTCGAGACGGCCCTCGCCCAGGAAGAAGGGCTTCGCGACGTGTCGAAATACCGCGCCATCCTTCAGGCCGTCGCCGACGGCCAGACGGAGCGCAACGAGATCGCGCAGCGCACCGGCCTCTCCAACGACAAAGGCCTCCGCGACAAGCTCGACCGCCTCATTGCGCTCGGCTACCTCGAAGCCCGCGCCAACGCGGACGCCCGCCCCAATGCGCCCGTCCGGTACGGGGTCGCCGATGCCGCCTTCCGCTTCCACCAGCGCTTCGTCGAGCCTGCCCGCTCACTTCTGGAGCGCAACCCGCCCGACCGTGTATGGGCCGAGTTCGTCGCGCCACGTCTCGACACCTTCATGGGGCTGGAGTTCGAGCGCATCGCTGCCCAGGCCTACGACCGACGCGCTGCGGCCCTCGGCCTCCCCATGGTGTCGACCCCAGGCCGATGGGAAGGCACCGGCCGCGACCGACGCTCCATCGAGGTCGACATCGTCTCCACGCTCGCCGACGGGGCCGTCCTCACAGGCGCCGTCAAGTGGAACCGTCGCCCCGTCCCGGCTTCCGTCCACCACGACCACCTCGACGCCCTTCAGCGCGCCGCCGACGCGGGCCAGCGGTGGGCGCACCGCGCCCTCGACCCCGCCGCGCCGCTCCTCTACGTCGCCGCTGGCGGCTTCGAGCCTGCCTTCCGCGACGCCGTTGACGCCAGCGGTCATGCAGCCACACTCTGGGCGCTGGAAGACCTTTACGCCGACGAGCCCGCGACCTGAGCCATGCACTACACCCCAGGCACCCTCGCGGCTCTCTCCGAGGCCGCGTTCCGCACCGAGGTCCTCATCCCGCTCCTCCGCGCGATGGGCTACCGCGACATCGAGCACTACCACGGGCGTGACGAACTCAGAAAAGACATCGTCGCATGGAGGGAGGAGGATGACGGGTCACGCGAGAACGTCGCGGTCGTCGCCAAGGTCGGACCCATCAACGCCAGCGCCTCTGGCGACGCAGCCACCGTCGCGACCCAGGTCCGACAAGCTCTCGGGTCCACCTACACCGATCCCACGACGGGGGAGGAACAGAGCGCCCATCGCGTCATCGTCGCCACGACCGGGACCATCCGCGACCCCTCGCGCAAAGCCCTCCTCACACAGTTCGACTCCGCGATCCGACGCGCCGTCCGGTTCTGGAGCGGAGACAAGATCCTGGAGCTTCTCGCACAGCATCTCCCCCCGCCATCCCTGCCTGGCGCTCTCAGCGAGGTCCAGGCTCAGCTCGGCGGCATCGAGGCGTTCGACATCGAGGCCACCACCACGCGCGCCGGAACGGTCTTCCGCGCGACCGCGACGACCAACGCCCCGATTGCCACCCTCCGCCTCCGGTTTCCCGCGACCCCTGAGGGCAAGGAGATGGCCCGCCAAGTCCGCCGGTTCTACAACGACGGTGGCAGTCTCACCATCACGCGCGACTACATCGAGTCGTTCGACCCTCACGACGAACTCCGCTCGCTCTTCGGGACCTCCGCCCCGCCGTGGATTCGCGTCGAGCAGGCTCCGGCCGAACAGACCATCCCCATCGTCCTCCAGGCCTCCGGCACGGACGCCCCGCCCCTCACAGACCTCCACCTCCGCGCGTGGAAGGCGGGGGCCAAGCAGGCCACCTTCCGAACGGCCGAGGCCGACGCGATCCGCCTCGATGTCACGCTCCGCCGCGACGAGTCCATCACCCTCCGCCTCCGCGCCGAACCCGGCGGCCAGCCGGTCTACCGTGCGCGATTGGTTGCGGACTTGTGGAATGCCCTCGCCGCGGGTTCCGGTCTCGACATCCGCCACGCGCGCACCAATCAGATCATCCTTCGGACCGCCGCCGTTCCCGGCGTCGAGCCGACATCTACAGCTCTGACGGAGCTTCTCGACGCGCTGGCCGATCTCGAGTCCCGCTTCGGAGTGGCCTTCTTCCTCCCCGACCAGCCCGACGACGCGCTCCTGAGCGCCGTACTCGATGTCCGCGATTCCCAAGAGTTGGGTGTCGTGCGTCGGCCGTTCGACACGTTCAGTTTCGAGGCGACCTCGAAGCAGGCCGAAGATGTGCTCCAGTTGTTCGCGCCTGGCTCCGCCACCCCCATCACGCTCAGCTACCCCGACGCCTCCATCGTCCTCCTCGGTCAAACGCTCCGCCTTGGGCCGCTGACCCGGTACCTGGGTCCCATCACGCTGCGCGACGACGAGCGCCTCGCTCTCGAAGCGAGCCTCGCGGCGGGCAGCGAGACGCACCCTGTCGTCCTCTACCCCGAAGCCGACGACGCCGAGACCGCTGACTACCTCCTGGACCATCTTTCCGCCGACGCTCGGGCAGCATACGACCAAGACTTCAAAGGGCTCCACGCGGTCCTCGACCGCCAGTCCTGATTCAACACCCATCGCAGGAGCTTCCGGCGATACAGGCACAGGTCCAAACGCCTCACATCTCTTCACGCACAGGAATGATCGACCCCCTCACCGCCTCCTTTCTCCTCTCCGTTGCCGCCAACATGGTGTCTGGCACGGTCCCCAAGCTGTTCGAGGCACTCCTCCCGGAGCGCGCAGATGGAGTGAACCCGGTACGGTGGACAATCTTCCAGTTGTCCCCAGACCCGAGGTTCCATGCCCCGACACCGCCCCGCTTACCCACCTGAGTTCCGCGAGCAGATCGTAGAGCTCCACCGCGCCGGACGCTCCGTAGCCGAGTTGGCGCGCGAGTTCGAGCCGACCTATCAGACGATCCAGGCGTGGATCAAGAAGGCCGCCCCGTCTCCGCTCGCCTCCGCTGCTGAGGCCGACCGCGAGGAGTTGAAGCGGCTCCGCAAGGAGAATCGGCGCTTGCAGCAGGAGCGCGACATCCTGGCAAAAGCCGCGGCTTGGTTCGCCCGGGAGACCGACTCGGTGCCGTCGCGGCCTTCGAGTTCATGAAAGCGCACCAAGCCCACTTCCCCATCGCCGTCATGGCCGACGTGCTCCAGGTCTCCCGGAGCGGGTTCTACGCATGGCGCGACCGCCCGCCGTCGGCGCGGGCCGAACGCGACGCCGAGATCACGGAGGCGATCCGAGCCTCACACGCCGAGTCCGACGGCTCGTACGGCGCGCTCCGCATCCACGAGGACCTCAAGGACGAGGGGTTCCGCGTCGGCAAGAAGCGCGTGGCCCGGCTCATGCGCGAGCACGGGATCGTCGGAGTCACCCGGCGCCGAGGTCCGACGACCACGACCCGCCAGCCCGGCACGCCGCAGGGACCGGACTTGGTCGAGCGGGACTTCTCGGCCGACGGTCCCGACCAGCTCTGGGTCGCCGACATCACGTACGTGCCGACTGGGAGCGGCTTCCTCTACCTCGCCGTCGTCCTCGACGTCTTCAGCCGCCGGATTGTCGGCTGGGCGATGGCTGGGCACCTCCGGACGGAGCTCCTCCTGGCCGCGCTCGACATGGCGGTCGCCCAGCGGAAGCCCACCGGCGTCGTGCATCATTCGGACCACGGGTGCCAACCCGGATTCAACCGGTCGTCGCAACACCCCTGAGGAGGGGCATGCGATGAGCACACGAAAACGAAGGTCGGCCAAGGCGCAGAGGGCGCCCGGCGGATCCGACGGGCGCCCTCCGCTCGCCAGTCGCGATCAGAGACACCGGTTCTGGACGGCGATCGCAACGGGGGCTTCGAGCGAAGACGCGGCGGTATCTGCCGGCGTCTCCCCGGCCGTCGGGGCTCGGTGGTTCCGACACGCTGGTGGTATGCCCCCTTCTCGCTTCGCACCCCATTCCAAGCCGCTTTCGGGCCGCTACCTCACGCTCGCCGAGCGTGAGGAGATCGCACTGCTCCGTGCCCAGGGCCACGGCGTGCGCGAGGTTGCCCGGCGCCTGGGCCGCGCGGCCTCGACGATCTCACGCGAGCTGCGACGCAACGCGGGCACGCGCAGTGGCACGTTCACGTATCGAGCGACCACGGCGCAGTGGCACGCCGACCGTGCCGCGTGCCGTCCGAAGGCGTCGAAGCTGGCCACGAACGCCCGGTTGAGGAGCTACGTGCAGCAGCGCCTCAGCGGCAAGCTCGAGGCCGCGACGGGCGAGGAGGTGGACGGCCCGGACGTCCCCTGGAAGGGCCGCCGGCACGGGCGACGGACGCATAGACGCTGGGCTCGGGCATGGAGCCCGGAGCAGATCGCGGGCCGCCTGCGTCTCGACTTCCCCGACGACCCGTCGATGCGCATCAGCCACGAGGCCATCTACCAGGCGCTCTACATCGAGGGACGCGGTGGGCTGCGCCGCGAGTCGTCCGCGTGCCTGCGCTCGGGGCGGGCGCTCCGCGTGCCTCGAGCGCGGACGCGAGGTCGGGGCAAGTCGTTCGTCCCGCCCGAGCTCCTGGTCCACCACCGACCGGCCGAGGTCGCCGACCGCGCCGTAGCCGGTCACTGGGAAGGGGACCTCATCGTCGGACTCGGCGGCACCGCCATCGGGACGCTCGTCGAGCGCACGACGCGCTACACGGTGCTGCTCCACTTGCCGCCGATGGACGGGCACGCCACGAAGCAGAGGCGGAAGAACGGCCCCCCGCTCGCCGGTCGCGGAGCCGCGGCGGTCCGTGAAGCCATCGCCTCGGCAGTCGGCACGCTCCCGGCCGTGCTGTGGCGCTCGCTGACCTGGGACCAGGGGGCGGAGATGGCGCAGCACGCCGAGCTGCACGACGAGACCGGGCTCACGGTCTACTTCTGCGACCCGAAGAGCCCGTGGCAGCGAGGGACGAACGAGAACACGAACGGTCTGCTGCGTCAGTACTTCCCGAAAGGGACGGACCTCGCAGCGCACGACGCAGCCACCCTCGACACGGTCGCACTGGCGCTCAACACGCGCCCGCGGAAGACGCTGGACTGGCAAACGCCCGCCGAAGCCGTCGCAGCGATCTTGCGGGCTCCACCCACTGTTGCGACGACCGGTTGAATCCGGGCAATACACGTCGCTGGCCTTCGGTGCCCGGTGCCGCGAGGCCGGCGTCCGCCCTTCGCTCGGGAGCGTCGGCGATTGCTTCGACAACGCCATGTGCGAGAGCTTCTTCGCCACGCTCGAATGCGAGCTCCTCGACCGGCGCCGCTTCGCGACGAAGGCCGAGGCGCGGATGGCGCTCTTCCACTTCATCGAGGGGTGGTACAACCCGCGCCGCCGCCACTCGGCGCTCGGCTACGACTCGCCCATCATGCACGAGCAGAAACACCACGAGGCGCTCGCCGCCTCATACTCCTAAACTGTCCACCGAAGCGGGTTCACTCCAAGACGAGGTCACGCTGGCGGCTCAGGGGGCGATCGATGATGCCGCCGCCAAGTTCTTCGAGGAGTATGACGACCAGTTCGGTGCGCCCACGGAATCGTTCATCGCACAGCAGGTCAACCTGACCGCCATCTTGAAATCGACCTTCCAGGGCTCCGATCCCCTGACGGTCGATTCACTAGATCCCCAAGCGGCGGATGGCACACGCGCCACCCCCGAAGCCGTCCAGTTTTTCGTCGACGCGCTCCTTGCAGAGCTCGGGCGGAACCGGAGCCTCGCGGGCGTCATCGCCGATCAAGGGCGCGACCAGCTCAGCACATCCAGGCACGAGGAAATGATGGGCGGCGTCGGGGGCAACGGCCAGATCCTTGAGGATCTCCTCCATGAGATGAAGTCGATGCGGGCAACCGTCGACACCCGGTTGCCCGAACCCAAGGCTCCCGCTCTGGCTGCCCGGCTCAAAGAGGAGCTTAAGGACGCCATCGAATCTCTGAACGCGCGTGACCTCGCAGGGGCAAGCGTCGTTCTCGATGCCGTCGAGGAGACGCTCGACGACTTCAGGCGGGAGGACCCAGGCGGGGAAGGAGCCCTTGTGCCCATCCGCCAGATCGTTCTGGCCGTCCGTGCCGAGGTCGCGAGTGAACTGGGCGACCACGCGACATTCCGGCGGGTTGCGGCTGCGCTGGAGAGCGGAGGCCCCCCCGGCCCCGACTCGGCGCGGGCCATCGCGATCGTCGCTGCGCAATCGGAGGACCGTGACTGGCTCCTCCGAACGCTCGCCGACCTTCCGGCGGACGACGAGCGCCGACCTTGGCTTGAGGCCGTCGCCGTGTGGTTGGACGTCGACGATGAGGGCCGGTACAACGCTTCTGGTGTCCTCAATGTCGTTGATGAGGATGCAGATCAGGCCGACCTCATCGTCCTGAGGGCACAAGCCGCGATGTACGACCTCGATGCGGACCGCGCGGCCGAAGCGGATCGGCTCTTGGACCGTCTCGCGGCCTTGGACCCGGCCGCAGAACAACTCGTCCCGACCGCTCCTCTCCTCACCGCCTATCGCACATTCCACCTCCTCCAGGAACTCGTCCGGACGCAGGCGGGGGGCGTCGACATGGCCGACCTCATCGGCAAGACCAAGCGTCGATTCCGAGCAGCGATCCGGGAGGCAGAGAAAATCGAGCCCCAGTACCCCCAAGCCCTCGTGTCTGCCCTCGTCGGGATGGCCCAGTGCCACCAATACCTCGACGAGATCGAGGCAGCGGACGCGCTCGCACGGCGCATCCGAGATCTCCGAACGAAGCACCCTGCGGACCTTGCCCTGGTAGCTGTCGCTGGAGACGAGGCCGCCGAACCGGAAACCATTGAGGCCCTCGAAGGGGCAGGCGCTGTTTCCCCGGCAGAAGTCGCCGTCTTGCAGGGCAGAGTCGCGCTCGAAGAAGGGAAGGCCCGGCGAGCCTCCAACCGCTTCTATGCCGCGCTGGAAGACGCACAGACACCCCTCGAAGCATCTCGGGCACTCGACTACCTCATCGTGTATGTGGCCCCTGGCGACCCAGGTGGGTTCATGGAGTTCGTCGAGCAGGACTTGGAGCGAGGGGACTACAATGCTGTCCTCAGCCCGGACCACATCGCGAGCGCGCGGATCTTTGGCCTGAACCATCGCGATGGCATCGACGCCGCGCTCGAAGTCTCCTCTGCTCTCGTAGCCGAGCGACCAACGTCGCTTCTGCTTTGGCGCGACCGGTATATCCTCCTCCGGATCAAACGAGGGGAGCACGAACGGTCCGACGGAGACGGTCTCCCAGAGGTCCTCGCCTCTATGGCGGAATGCGCGGAAGCGATGTATGAGATCCTTCCGGCGCCGACGTTCAAAAAATACAGAGCCCAGGCCCTTGCCCGACTGAGCCAAGAGCAGTACGCCCATCAACTGTGGGATGAGGCAGAGGAGGACATTCGCAAGGCCGATAGCGACGAGACCTAGCCCCCTCTACTCCCACGCCCGAGGCTGAACCGCTGACTCTCGTGCCCGTCCGAGTCAAGGACGCCAGCCGCAGCTAGACCTCCTGAGCGAGCTGAGACGACAACGACCCATGACCGACTCCTACGCAGATATCGCTGACGCACTTCGTCACTACGCCGAGACCCTCCATGCCGCATGGGCTCACCCCTCGTTCGCCTACGAAACCTCAACCTACCGGTCCTCCTCTCCGTACAACAAGGTCATCGTTACCCAGCCGGAGGGCGATGCTGCCACCCGTCTCCCTCAAACAGGACGCCTCGTACGAGGCGCGCAGGGCGTGACAGTCGAGGCCATTGATGCCGGCCGATCAGACACGCTGACCGCTGGATCTGCCCTCCATCGTGCGAGCGCGAAGTGGCGACAGCACCCGCCTCTCACCGATGAAGAGGCGGCAGTTGTCCAGTCCGTCAAAGACGCCGAAGTCGGGGTGACGGATGCGATGAGCGAGGTCGCAGCTCTCCGAGAGCGATCCTATGACATCGGCGGGTTCAAGAATTATGACATGGAAGAGGTCCGTAGGCGGCTTGCTACAGAGAAACCAACACCTGGAACGCCCTTGGCCCATTTCCATCGGTATGGACTCAACACAGCGCTATACCGCTCGATGGTATCGGCCATGGAGGAGGCGGACTTTGACCCACAGACTCCTGATGCCTTCAATGATTGGGAGCCGGTCATCGTCCAGGCCGTCGCTAGCCTCCGCCGTCTCGCTGAACGGGAGACCTGGACCTACGATGTCGTCGCACTTCTCAACGCGCCCACTGTCGACCACCCGGACTCAGTAGAGCTCGTCGAGACCAGCCTCGGCGGGCAGGTCGTCACCGTCATGCTGGAGGCAGCCACCGACGATCTCCTCACCCAGGTGCAGCACCGGGAGTACAACCTCACAGGTGTCGGCCGCGGGATCGCCACGGCACCTATCAACGCTGCTCTTCGATACCGCGTACAGGTCCCGGTCGATGCCTCGATGCAGGACTATGTCGGCGTCCTCGAACGTGGCGCCGACCTCTTCACCCGCGTCGTAGATGTTCTCCGTCTCGTTCGCGAAGATGACCTCGGGATCGTCGGCGTCGAGTCGTTCGCCATCGAACCCGAGGCGCCCACCATCCGCCACCACTACGACGTCGGCCACAACCCTACCTACGCCAGCGTCACCCCGCGACGGTCGTACTTCTTCCTCGAGTCGGCAGCGCCACTCTCTGACGACGATCTCGGCAAGCTGCGCCGCGCACTCCCGCCCTACCTCTCAGGGGCACACGCTGTCCAGGGACTCGACGTAGCCATCCGTCGCCACCGCGACAGCCGGGAGCGGCACCGGCCCGGAGAACCCGAATCGCTCCTTGATCTCGCCATCGCCCTCGAAGCCCTCCTCCTCAACGACTCGGCCTCCGGGCACGGTGAGCTCGGCTACCGTCTCGCTCTACGGGCCGCTCGCCTCGTCGGAGGGCCGGTCGATGTCCGCAAGGACATGTTCTCCGGCGTCCGCGACCTCTACGCCGCCCGCTCCAAGCTTGCCCACGGCCAGACGCTCGACACCATGAAGGAGCGCGACGCCCGTCGCGTCCGCGACGCGCTCGGTCTCGCGCCACCTCTCCTTCAACTCCTTCTGCTCCGGTTCCTGACCGGGGCCGGTCCCTCCGGCCTGCGAGACCAGGCCCTCGCTGACTGGTGGCGGAACGTCGAACTCGGGGACGGCTCTCCCCTCGATGAGCCAGACCCGGAATCGACTGAGTCCATCGAGGCGTCGTTTCTGGACACTCCACCCGCTGACGCAGAGATGCCAGACCCCGCCTGCTAATCTGTAGAACAGCCCCAGCACCCGCCTTATGCCCAACTCGATTCGCCTCTTCATGTGGGGCTACCAGCGAGACTTCCAGATCTCTGCCAAGGTCACGGCCGAATCCGTGTTCACCGCGCTCGACCCTGCCCTCGACCCCCAAGTCATCCTGGTTGGCAGGCGCCACGACCCCGAAAGCGACCGCCCCCCGCTTTGCGTGGACCCCGAAGACGGAGACATCCTGCTCGGCGAACTGGAGGGACTCCCGCATCACGTCGAGCAGGCGCAGAGAGAGGACCCCGAGAACGAGGTAATCCATTCCCATCCCATCGCGGAGCAGAATATGCGACGGCGTGTGCGCTGGCGGGCCTTCTCTGAAGGCGCGGCGCGGACGCTCGCCGTCCATCGACCCGACCGCGCCTTCTTCGCCTCATTCCCTCAGCCCGTCGAGCACCATCTCGTCACCTGTGTCCTCCACCTCGAGCGCGAGGCCCTCGACGCACACCCGGTGCTCCATCAGGCCGATTTCCTCCACCGGTTCTCCGTCCCCACCTCGCTGATCGGAGCCACCGTCGAGACGTTCCTCGCCAAGTGCACTGACGAACTGAGCCGGTCCGAGCCTGGGTTCTGGCCTCCGGGACGACGATCCGTCGACCTGTTGCGCGATGCCGGTCGAGGACTCATGACCAATCCCGGTCGCCGTCTGGCGTGGGGCGGCCAGAACGACGACCTCTACGACCAACTCGACGCCATCTCGGCCCTTCGCTACGAAGGTGCCGAGGGCAAGGGCCGTCTCCTGCTCACAGACAAAGACCACACGGGTGTCGACGCCAAGCTCCTCCTGACGACCCCCGTACGCATCAAGTCCGGTCGCGCCGCTCGCAAGCTCGTCGAGATGGCGACCGCCGACCTCGACCTCCTCGCGACACCCGACGGGGGGATCTACGGACTTGGCACCACAGACCCAGACTACGATCCGGCCGCCGAGCGCGTCTTCGAGGTCGTCTTCCTCAAAGGCAATGCCTGGGAACTCCGCCATGACCGCGTCCCCCTCATGCGCGTCATCGGCGGCATCCCGGGCCTCCCGAGCGACCCCATTCAGCGCAGCGACGTTGAGGCGCTCGCCCGGCGTGTCCTCGGACAGCCGGACGGCCTCGACCTCGACGCACTCTGGGCGTCCATCGAGGCCGCGCGTCGCCAGCGACATGGGACTCTCTTGGTTGTCTCTACTGGCGCCGCCGAGGAGTCTGCTCGTCTCGCCGCGCAGAGCACCCCCATCGAGCCTGTCGCGCTCACGCCCGGTCTCATTCACGCCGTGTCCGCCATCGACGGCGCCGTCCTCGTCGATCCCGCCGGGACCTGCCACGCCGTCGGCGTCATCCTCGATGGCCTGGCGACAACCGGCGGAGATCCAGGCAGGGGCGCCCGTTTTAACTCGGCCCACCGCTACGTCGCGACGGCGCAGGAGTCGTTCGGCCACCGAACCCTCGCGATCGTGGTCTCGGAAGATGGGATGGTCAACGCCCTCCCCGCACTCCGGCCCCAACTCGACGCGGCCGTGCTGGAGGCACACCTCGCCGACCTGCGACAGCATCGCGAGCACCCCCTCGCGAGTCGAACTCTGTTCGTCCGGACGGAGGCGTGGCTCCGCAAACACGCCTTCTACCTCGACGCCGAGCAGTGTGAGGAGGTCAATGAGGCCGTCCGTGGTGTTCGCCAAGCCTGGAACGAGGCCGAGCCGAGCGCAATCCGTCTCCAGGAACGCCCCCTGTCTCCGCACCCCGACTTCGCCCCGTCCTACCTCGCCGGACAGGACGGGTAGCGTGGGGGGCTGGGGGCCGACAACCAATCGAACCGTACTGTACCGTAGGCGGAGCATGACGCGGTACTCGCAACGCTGTCGCCGGGCGCTGACCAACCGGCCCCTAGCGCGCGACGACAACGTCACCCATCGTACGGCACGTCCAACCGCGACGCCGCCTGCTCCTTGGCGCGCTCCCCTCGTCGGTCATACCCAGCCGTCGTCGTCGGGCTGGCGTGCCCCGCGAGCTGCTGCGCGACCGAGAGGTCGGCCCCCTCATCGAGCAAGTCGCCCACGTAGCTCCGGCGGAGGTCATGGGGGCTGAACGAATCCACGCCCGCCTCGGCGGCACGCGTCTTGAGCACGTGGTAAACCGCCTGCCCCGTGAGCGACGCGGCGTCGCGGTCCAGCCGTCCACCGCGTCGCGCCCGGACGAAGAGCGGCGTCTCTCTATATATAGGGGAGAGGAGGGAGGGCTCATCGCGGTCGTCGACGAGCCTCTCCACGCGGACCGTGAGGTAGTCCCGGAGCGCGTGGAACGCCCCCGGCGGGATCGGGACGACGCGCTCCTTGTTGCCCTTCCCGCGCACGACCACGCGCCGCTGGACCAGGTCGAGGTCGCCGACCATGAGCGTCGCCAGCTCATCCCGGCGCAGTCCGCACCCGTACCCGAGTGCCACGAGTGCTGCATCGCGCTGGCCCTTTTCCGTCACGATGGGTGCGTCGCCTTTCCGAGGCGACACCGGGGCGAGGCACGCCTCGATGAGCGCGCGCAGTTCACCACGGGCTAGGGACCTGCCCGTGGCCGCCGAAGCGGATGCCCCTTTGACCGCGCGGACCGCAGCAGCCCGGTGGTAGTGCTCGGTCTCCATGAGCCCCAGCTCCCACGCCTCGCGGAGCACGCCCCTGAGCGCTGACAACGTCTTGTTGACGGTCGTGTACTTGAACCGCTCCGCCAGCGCGGCCCGGACCGCCTTGGCGTGCTCGGCGCGGAAGGACCACCACGGGAACGCCTCGGGGTCCGGCGCCGGTTCGGCATCGGGCACGCAGATCGCGGCCACGGTGGCGAGCGCGCCCCGCATGGTCCGACGGCTGCCCGGCGCGAGACGCGCGAGGTAGACGGTGGCCGGGTTCGGGCCGGGCCGCTGGCGAACGCCGACGGCGGCGAGGGACGGGACGGGAAGTACTGACTCGTTCATTCCGTTATTGCAGATTCACTTCGCTCACTAGCCGATCCCACTGAGTGGTTGGAGGGTTGCGTCGTGGAAGCTACGACTGTCGAGAACCGTCATTCTCATAAGCTGTATTCGACTTTCTCGACTGCCCTCTGGAGTGGACATAAGACTCGTTATGTCGCGTTGGGCCAGGACGCCGACTTGGCCTTCCCGGACATCGGCGGAGTCCGTCTGGAGAAGGTCACTTTGCAATAATGGCTACTGACCACTTCACAGACCCGCCCCACCCACGAGACGTCGGACCCTTCGGACGAGCACTCCGGGCGTCACCACCTCGACATCGGGGTGACCGGGCCGGAAGTCCTTCTCGTTGAACGTGACCAGCACGGGGCACCGCTCGCGAACGGCGGCGACCAGGACGGGCAGGTCCTTCGGGTGCGCCCGCCCGTCCAGCGCTTGGACCTCGCCGGGCTCCGGGTCCGGTACGACCTGGACGCAAGCGTCTACGAGCTCCGCGAGGGCCTCGACCGCGGTCGGAACCTTGGCGGCCAGGTTCCGCTCGGCCTCCGTGACGACCTGCACACTCGCGACCCCCTCGATCACCGTGAGCTCGGAAAGCCTAAGTACGACACCGCTCGCCGACTGGTTGGACGACGAGGCGGCCCCTGCGAACAGCACGTCGGCGTCGACCATCACGCGGAGCATCAGGCCCCGCTCAAGCCAGGGGTCGACCCGGGGTAAAGGTCGGGCACGGACAGGCCGTCGACGAAGTCGTCCCCGTACCGCTCGCGGACGTACCGCTCGCGCTCGCCGCGGAGGCTCTCTAGGAGCTCCTCGGTCGTGTACCCGGCCTCGAGCCGGAGCCGCTCGATCTCGGCCGCGAGTTCGGGCACGACCGACGCCCGGGGGCTCAGCACGAACACGCCGTCGAGGTCGACGACGTCGAGGATGTCGCCGACGCCCAGGCCGTACCGCTCACGAAGCGGCTTCGGGAGTGTCACGACACCCCGGTCGCGGACCTGCACGGCCGTCCCAACCCCACGTCGGGGTCTCTTCCTGGCGTTGGCTCGGTCTCGGATCGTAGGCATGGGTCGGTAGGCAGATTTTCTGCACGGGCAGTATACAGCGTTACGCGACGCCGTCCCCGCCCGCGTCGCTGGACTCGAGACCCGTCTCGCCGAGGTCGACCGGCACCGACGCCTCGCCCCGCTCCAGCGCCTCCATCGAGCGCTCGATCGTCGCCAGCGTCCGGGCCGAGATCGACGCGAGGTCGACCGTCACCTGCGGCCGGAGCTCGATGACCCCGTCGTCGCGGTGACGCACCTGGTACTCGTCGTAGAGCGCGTCGTCGCCGCGGAGCAAGATCCGGCGCTTCGTGTCGAGTTTGGCCGTGTAGTCAGCGGTGGCGGGCATGGACGTGGGGCTCGCGAGAGCGGTCGATGTACGAAGAACGGTGGGACGGTCCCACTCCGTATCGGCACAACCACGTCCGGCTTGAGACCCACTTTCTTGTTCCCCTCCGAGGCCCGCCCGGCGTCTGAGCACCGCCTCCCCACTACGCAGCGCGCGTAACGCGCCGTGCGTAACGGACGACGCGGTGGGATTACGGGGATCACCCCTCGGAGCCGGAGAGCCGCCCGTCCTCGTAGGCCTTGACCTCCTCTTCCAGGCCCGCGCGGAACGAGAGCAGCGGCGCCATCGCCCGGTCGAGTCCGTCCCCGCTCAGGCCTGCCTCGACGAGAGCCGCCCGCTGGCGGAGGAGCGTGGCGGCGTCCTCTTCTAGGCGGTGGAGGGCGCACCGGTACTCGTCGTCGGTCGTGATCACGGCTAGAACGTGCGCGCGGAGGGGAAGAACTCCGAGATCTCCTCGGCCGTCGGGCCGACGACGACCGTCACGGGACCCTCGTAGGCCGGGGGGTGCGAGGGGCCCACGGGCAGCGTGCTCCACCGCCCCTCTCCGCTGACTTCCTCCCCCCTACGCAGCGACACGAGGACGCCCGCCCTGAACTCCAGGATCAGGTCGAGGCGCTCCTCCGTCGCCGGAGCGCGACCGTAGACGTGGGCCGTCCCCGTGTACGTCACGGGGTCCCACGTCCGGTGGGTCTCGACGAGCTCGTACCCATTCTCGATCGCGTACCGCTCGTGGAAGGAGAGCAGTCCCTCCCCCTTCTCTTCGACGTACGCCCGTAGCTCCTCGCGGCGCTCGTCTGTGAGGGGCCTCTTCTCCCGGTGCACGGTCTCCTCCTCGAGCACGGCGGAGTCGCCGACCCGGTAGGTGCTCATCGCCCGGCCGAGGTCTTTGGTCTGATACCCGTCCCCCTCGAAGGGGCCGGACGTGATCCGGAAGTGGTCGAACAGCCCCATGGCGCGTCGTGTGTCTGGGGCTCCATTCTACGCTGAAGTGGCAGGCGCCCCTCTGAACCACGACACGACCTGGGGCTGACGGTGAAGTCGTCCTCGGAGGACCCGTCCTTCGCTGCCTGTCTACGGCTCTCGGCGGTACCGGAACGGCCTCGGACGCTCCCGTTCAGGTTAGGAACACGAGTGGAAGCGGCAGCTACCCGCTCTGAGGGACTCCCCAGCTGGCCCCTTGCTCTGACGGAGCTGGAGTCCCCCTTAGGGTGCCGGGCCGATCGATGTTGTTGGCGAACTCCGTTCAGGCCGCCATCAGCGCTGAGAACGGGGACTGATATGACCGCGAGCGCGGGACGCCGTCGAGCCAGTCGACCGCCCGCTTCAGGTTCATCGCCGCCGCTGTCGCCACGTGCTGGAGGTGCGTCTTCGCCATGCCTCGGTAGCGCGACCTCCGCATCCCGCTCGTCCGGACGCCCTGCGAGACGGCCCCCTCGACGCCCGCACGGACCGAGTACCGCCCCCAGAACGCGCCGGTCTCCTGCCGCTCGCGCGCGGCCACCATCGCTTCGTGGTGGTCCCGGACGTGGAGCGTGAGTTCGCGCGGACCCGCTCGCTTCCGTGTGCAGAGCGGCCGGGCCGGGCACGCAGCGCAGTCGCGGGGGTGGAAGTGGACCTGGACCATCGGGATCGTCCCCCGGTCCTTGACCCGCTTCGCGGGCTTCCAGTACCGGCTCTCGTGGCCCTGCGGGCACGTCGCCACCTCCCGGTCCCAGTCGAGCGCGAAGTGCGAGACGTCGTAGGAATCGTCGTCGTCCATCTGCCAGCTCCGGTTGGGCCGGATCGGGCCGACGAGGTCGACCCCGTGGCGGGTCCGGCTGTCGGCGAGGAGGTCGGCCGAGGTGTACGCCGAGTCGACGAAGTGCTCCGCGGGCAAGAGACCCTTCTCGCCCAGGTGGCAGTGGACGGGCTCGACCGAGGCCCAGTCCTGGTCCGTTGCCACGGTCGTCTCGACGTTCAGGATCGCCAGGAGCCCGTCGTCATCGCACGCCTCCGTCAGGTGCACTTTGTAGCCGCGCCAGTGGCCACCCCGCTTGCTCGAGTGGCGGGCCTCGGTGTCGTAGGGTGAGGAGACCATGAGCGCGGCCGGGGGCAGATTCCCGCTCTTCCGCCACCGGAGCCGCCCCCCGCCGCTGTCGTCGCGGGCGTACTGGTACTGCTGGAGCCAGACGCGCCGGAGCGTCTCGACGGCCGAGACCCGCCGCAGATGCTCCGGGGCAGCGTCGTCGTAGACGAGGCCGAGCAGGTGCCATCCGTCGGCCCCCACCGCGTCGGAGAGCACCTCGCGCTTGGCCTTCGCGCGGGGGAGATGGAAGCCCGTGAACCGAGCGCGGTAGCGGTCCGGCCACTCCGGCGGCGCCATGCGCCGGAGCCACTCGGGGGCCGCCTCCGCCAGCGCGTTGAGGGCGTGGAGCATCGTCTCGCCGACCAACTCCAGCCGGTTCAGCTCCCGGACCGCCGCGAGCACGTGCGTCGAGTCCGTTCGCTGGCGGCCTCGGGCCTTGACCAAGCCCCGCTCCTTGAACAGGTCGAGCATCCGGCCCAAGAGCCGCTCCTCAGCGCCGCCGTCGAGAAGCCGGCCTCTGAACTCCGAGAGCACGGAGAAGTCGAATCCGGCGTCCTCGAGGTCCAGGCTCAGTGCGTACTTCCAGTCGAGGCGCGCCCGGACGGCGTCGGCCGCCTGCCGGTCGGTGAGGTTCTCGGCGAACTGAAAGACGGTGACGAGGGCGAGCCGCCACGGGGCCGACGCGGGCTGGCCCGTGTCGGAGTAGAGGTCGGCGAAGTCGTCGTCGTGAAAGAGTGTGCCGAGCCCGTCACGGGCGGTGAGGTAGGCGTTCCCTTTCGGGAAGGCGGCGCGGGCCACGCGCGCGGTCAGATCGGGGACGGCGAGGTCGGTCTGCGGACGGAGCGACATGGCGGCGGGGGCGGGTCAGAGTCCCATCGTACGCCGCGCCGGGAGTTCGCCAACAACATCCAGAATCATGCAATGACGTACGGTAGCGTTTCCATATCGGTCCGAGAACGCCTGCAGGGCCGATTAGAGCCGGAATTGCGCTGACACTGCCCCAACTTCGCGTTCACCCAATGACCGTGCAGTTCCAGCGGAAGCTGAGAGAGACGACTCCGTTCCATCGCGTACAGGCACCCCCCGGCCCGCCGGACGTCGCTCTCTCCACGGTCTGCGAAGTCGCCCAGCCATGATGACACTCCGCTACGCCGATCCGCCCGGTACCCTCTCTAGTCCGTCGGCTCTAGCGCGTGGAGGTCGATGATGACCGCGACGGGAGCCGGTCCAGTGAGGGGCGGGGCGTCCGGGGCCGCGGGCTCGTCGGCGCGCGTGGCCGTGCCCGCGAACGCCCCCCATCGGCCGTCGTGGAGCGGGAGGTGAACGCGCAGGGGGACGGCATGGCGGCCACTCACGGTCACGGCGACCACGGCCCGGAACACGCCGAGCAGGTCGCTCTCGGGAACGAGGCGGAAGAACGAGGTGCCGACGGCCTTGTCAGCCCGTGTCGCCACCGTCTCTGCCTGCTCGAACCCGCGGATCACCCCCTCCGCATCGAGGGCGAGGCGGAGGTCCGGCGCCGCGTCGCTCCGGGAGCGGACCCCCGGCTCGGCCTGAGCGGCTGAGTGCTGTGCACGGGGTAGGAGGGGGAGAGGGGTCACTGGATGAGGGGGCTCGGGGTTGGAGGAGACCCTACGGCTCGGGCGGGGGGGAGACGCCCCCGGCGACGGGGACGGGCCCTGCGACGGGGACGGGCCCGGCCACTCCGCTCGCGACCGCCGCCCCGACCACGGCCTCGGCCACGGCCTCCGCCACGCCGCGGTCGAACACGCTCGGCACGACGTGGTCCGGCCCGAGGCCGTGCGGCGGGACCGCCGCGGCGATGGCCCGCGCCGCCGCCATCTTCATCGCCTCGTTGACGTCCGTGGCCCGGCACGCCAGCGCCCCCTTGAACAGGCCGGGGAAGCAGAGGACGTTGTTGATCTGGTTCGGGTAGTCGCTCCGGCCCGTCGCCATCACGGCGACGTGGGGGCGGGCGACCTCCGGGGGGATCTCCGGCGTCGGGTTCGAGAGGGCGAACACGATGGGGTCCGGCCCCATCCGCTGGAGGTCGTCGGCGTCGATCACGCCCGGCCCCGACACCCCCACGAACACGTCCGCGCCGCGGAGGGCGTCGTGGATGGAGCCGGTCACGCCCTCCGGGTTGGTCGCCTCGGCGTAGGCCCGCTTCTCGGCGTTGAGGTCGGTGCGGTCCCGCGAGACGACGCCGCGGCGGTCGCACCCGACGACGTCCCGGACGCCGAGCGCCATCATCATGTGGGTGCACGCCGTCCCCGCCGCCCCGACGCCGGCGACGACCACCTTCAGGTCCTCCGCCCGCTTGCCCACCACCGCGAGCGCGTTGATGAGGGCGGCCGTGAGGACGACGGCTGTGCCGTGCTGGTCGTCGTGGAAGACGGGGATGTCGAGCTCGGCCTTCAGCCGCCGCTCGACCTCGAAGCACCGAGGGGCCGAGATGTCCTCGAGGTTGATGCCCCCGAACACCGGGGCCACCCGCCGGACCGTCTCGACGATCTCGTCGACGTCGGTCGTCGCCAGGCAGAGGGGGAAGGCGTTGAGGCCGGCGAACTCGCGGAAGAGCATGGCCTTCCCCTCCATCACCGGGAGCGCCGCCTCGGGCCCGATGTCGCCGAGGCCGAGGACGGCCGTCCCGTCCGTCACGATGGCTACGGTGTTCCCCTTGATCGTGAAGTCGTAGACCCGCTCCGGGTGCTCGTGGACGGCGAGGGACACGCGGGCCACCCCGGGCGTGTACGCCATCGAGAGCTGGTCCCGGGTCCGGAGGGGGACCTTCCCCTCCACCCGGATCTTCCCGCCCCGGTGGAGCTCGAACGTCCGGTCCGTGACGCTGAGGAGCTCGATGCCGTCGAGCGCCCCCAGCTTCGCGGCCAGCCGCCGCACGTGCTCCTCGCCCGACGTGTCGACGGTGACGTCGCGGACGAGGGCCCCCTCCTCGACGGCGACGATGTCGATGGCGCCGACGCTCCCGCCCAACCGGCCGATGGCGGCCGTGGCCCGGGCCAGCGTGCCGGGCCGGTTCGCCAGCCGCAGCCGGAAGGTGGCGGCGTGGCTCGCGCTCGTCGTGATCGGGTCTTTCATGCGCTTCGTACCGGGGTTTCAGGGCGGGAGGGGACGGCGCGGCCGCCGTGCGGCGCGGCCCCCGCCTCGCGGGCGACCGTAGGCGTGGCCGACGGGGGCGGCGGGGCGGGCGGGAGGCCGAGGTGCTCGCGGGCCCGGTTCAGCGCGTCGACGAGGTTCCCGAAGAGGTTCTCCTCCCCGATCTCCTCCAGGAGGTGCGACCGCCCGAGGACGATGAGGGGCTGGGCGTGGACGTCGGCGAGGAGGACGAGCGTCCCCTCCCGCTTGCTCCGGTGGAGGACCTCGCCGAGAGCGTGGAGCCCCGTGGAGTCCATCGAGAGGACGTTCCGCATGCGGACGATGAGCACGCGCGGCTTCCGCGAGAGCTGGCCGATGGTGGACGTGAACTTCTCCGCGGCCCCGAAGAAGAACGGGCCGTTGATCTCGTAGACCTCCACCCCCTCCGGCACGGCCCGCCGCCGGACGGCGTTGGGGTCCGTCGCGTAGGGGTCCCCGCCGTCCTCCAACTCGCCCGTCACCGCGCTCACGTTCGTCACCTCCGCCATCCGCCGCATGAAGAGGAACGCCGCCAGCACCATCCCCACCTCGATGGCCACCGTGAGGTCGACGACCACCGTCAGCGCGAACGTCGAGAGCATCACGGCGAGGTCGCTCTTCGGCGCCCGGAACTCCGAGACGAACGTCCGCCACTCGCTCATGTGGTAGGCCACGACGACGAGGATGGCCGCCAGCGCCGCCAGCGGGATGAGCGCCGCCCACCGCCCGAAGAACAGCGTGATGAGCAGGAGGACGGCGGCGTGGACGATCCCGGCTACGGGCGTGCGCCCGCCGTTCTTGACGTTCGTCGCCGTCCGCGCGATGGCGCCCGTGGCTGGGATCCCGCCGAAGAGCGGGGAGGCGATGTTGGCCACGCCCTGCGCCACGAGCTCCATGTTCGAGCGGTGCCGCCCCCCGATCATCCCGTCCGCCACGACGGCCGAGAGCAGGGACTCGACGGCGGCGAGGATGGCGATGGTGAAGGCGGGGCCGGCCAGGCTCCGCACCAGCTCAAAACTCACGTGCGGCAGCGACGGCGTGGGGAACGACGCGCTGATGGCGCCGAACCGGCTCCCGATCGTCTCCACCGGCAGCCCCAGCACCTGCGCGAGGGCCGTCGTGACAACGAGGGCCACGAACGGGCCGGGGATGCGGCGGTTCACGCGCGGCCACCCCACGATGATGCCGAGGGCGAGGGCGGACACCAGCACGGCCGTCCCGCTCGCCGTCCCGAGGTGCGCCGCGTACGCCCCCCACTTCTCGACGAACTCCGCCGGCACCGCCCCCATCTCCAGCCCCAGGAGGTCCTTGACCTGGCTCGAGAAGATGAGGACGGCGATCCCGCTCGTGAACCCGATCACGACGGCGTGGGGGATGAACTTCAGCACGGCCCCCAGCTTCGCCAGCCCCATCACGACGAGGAGCCCGCCCGCCATGAGCGTGGCCAGGAGGAGGCCGTCGATCCCGTGCTCCTGCACGACCCCGTAGACGATCACGACGAAGGCCCCCGTCGGCCCGCCGATCTGGACGCGGGAGCCGCCGAGGGCGGAGATGAGGAAGCCGGCGACGATGGCGGTGTAGAGCCCGCGCTCCGGGGTCACCCCGCTCGCGATGGCGAAGGCGATGGCGAGCGGGAGCGCGACGATCCCGACGATGATGCCGGCCGTGAGGTCGGCGGTGAAGTCGCGCCGGGTGTAGCCGTGGAGGGTGGTGACGAGCTTGGGGACGAACACGGGGAGGCGGCCTCCGCCGCCGCGGGGTGGGTGGGGGACCGGCGCGCACGCCGCTGCGCGTACGCCCTTGCGTTGAACGCTATCATGGTACGAACTATTGAACGTCCGATCAACAAGGGGAGGCCATGCCCGGAACCCGAGCCCCGGAGGAGGAGCGCCGCGAGCAGATCCTCAGCGCCGCCCACGACGTCGCCGCCCGCCGCGGCCTCGCCGATCTCACGATCCGCAGGGTCGCCGCCCGCGCCAGCATCAGCAGCGGGCTCGTCTTATTTCACTTCAAATCCAAGGACCAGCTCCTCGCGGCCCTGCTCGACCGGCTCCTCGAGACGACGACGGTGCTCCACGTCGGCCCCGAGATCGCGGCGATCGCGGCGCCGCTGGACCGTCTGGTCGCCCTGCTCCGGCAGGAGATGGACCGGCTCACCCGGGAGCCCCGCCGGACCCGCGTGTTCTTCGAGTTCTGGATGGCGGGGCTGAAGAGCCCCGGGGTTCGGGCGAAGATGCGCCGCGAGCTCGCCCGCTACCGCGCGGCCTTCCGCCCGATGGCGGAGGAGGCCCTCGCTGCGTCGCCGGAGCGGTTCCCGGGGATGACGCCGGAGGGGCTGGCCGCCGTGAGCGTGGGCTTCATCAAGGGGTGCGCCGTCCAGCAGATGATCGACCCGGCGGGGTTCGACGCCGCGCAGTTCCTCGCCGCCGCGGAGGGGCTGTTCGCGCACCCGAGCCCGACCGAGCCCACCGAGGGGGGCCCCTCCGTGGACCTCCCTGGAGACCGCCTCCCCATGGAGACGGACGCCGACGCCCAATAGTGAGGAGAGTGGATCTGGGGCGGATCGCGGACCTACTACGGCGTCGGCTGAGACCGAGCCCACCCGTGGCCGCGAGCCGGACCGTGTCCCCCCATAGCCCCCGTACGGTCGCCGGCCCCGTGTAGAGCGCGTAGGGCCACACGCTCTACACGGAGATCGCTCTCTCTGCGGAGCCGGGAGACCGGCTACCGTATAAAATTGCACGGATCGGTCCGGCACCCTCCCTTCTGCCTTGAGAGAGCGGCCATTCGCCTACCGGCCGGTCGCCGTCATTGGGGGCTTGGGCACTCGGAGCGGTTGACTAAATGGGCCGAGTTGACCAACCCTGGCAACTCGGCCCATTTAGTCAACTCACCCCGCTAGACGTCACGCGACCTCTCCTTCGCCGTGCTCTCGGGTCGCCGCAGGTGGGGCCGCGAGGCTCACCCCTCCCGCTCCCGCATCACGTCGCGCCGGGCCACCTGGAGCACCGACCGCACGGCGATCCCGAGCACGTCCGTCTCGCCCGCCTCGACGGCCCCCTCGATCTCGCGCCACCACCCGCTCCCGGACGCCCGGAGCAGGGCGACCGCCTCGGCGTCGAGCGCGGCGCGGTCGGCGTCCGAGAGCGCCGCGACGGCTGCGTCGAGTTGCCGGTTCTCGGCGTCATCCTCGTCCCCGAGCGAACGGACCGCGACGACGGCAGGCGACGGGAAGAGCGCCTGCTGCTCGGCCGCCTTGGCGCCTTTCGCCAAGGCCTCCCCCCGCTTCTTCCGGGCCGACCGGTCCCCCCGTTCGTAGTCGCTACGGACGGCGGCGACCGTGTAGGCGGCGAGGTTCTTGATGTCGTCGCCGGCAGCCAGCTTGGCCTCGACGTAACCGAGGTTGCGCCCGACCCGGTCGGCGTCGAACTCGGTCGAGAGGTCGAGGGCCTGGGCCTCACTGAGCCCGAACTCGACGAGCTTCATCTGGACCGGCGCCAGCAACTCCGCCGGTTCCGGCGCGAGGTCGCGGGGGTCGGGGAGCACGGCGGCCCCGAGCGCCTCGGCCATGTCGGACGAGCCGCCGCCGAGCCCGCCCGGGCCCTCGGCCACCAAGAACTTGACGGCGACCACCCGGCGGCCCTCCTTCCGGGTCACCATCTCGACGCGGATGTCGGAGTGCTCGTTAACGCCAGAGACCGCGGGCTTGAACACGCGCTTGTTGAGGTACTTGTACTCCTCGTACTCGCCGTCCTCGACGCCCAGGAGCCCACGCCACGTGTCGAGCTCGAGGAAACCGGTCGAGCCGACCTTCCGGAACCGGACGCAGTTCTCGTAGAGCGCCAGCGCGTAGGCGCTCGCGAAACGGGTCTGGACCGAGAGGTTGATCCGGGCGTAGATCTGGGGGTTGGCGAGCCGGCGCCGGAGCGGGGCCGGGTACGAGTACGTGCACACGCCCGTCCGGCGCTCGACGCGGGCCGAGGCCAAGAACGAGCTCACGCCCCACTCGCCCTCGTCGTCGCCCTCGCCCAGCACGTCCCACTCGATCTTGTAGTCGACGAGCGAGCGGAGCGCGTCTTTCAGAAGCTTCGAGTCCTTCGAGTCGAACCCGACGACGTCGGCCAGGATGGGCAAGTTGATCGAGTGCTCGGCCACCGACGGGTCGTCGAGCTCGTCGTAGGCGTTGAGGAGCAGGACGTTCGAGACCTTCCGTTCGAGGAGCGAGAGCGCTCCGCGGACGTGGACGGCCCCGACGTGTTTTTTGATTTCGGCGCCGTTCACGTGGCCAGCAAGGAGGCTTCGGAGGCGGTCGGCCCCCTTCGGTCGGATGGGTGGACGCTTGCAGGGTACGGACACCCCCGCGTCCGGGCAACGCGCCCCCCCGTCGGGTCCCGAACCGGCCCTTTCGGCAGCGTGTGCGGCATTTTGAGGAGTCCAGCTCATGACGCCTGGGACCCCTCCCCCGTAACCGTCCACCTAACGCCCCGCAAACGTCCACCTATCTCCGGCGGGCCGTCAGCCAATCCAACGACGATTCGCTCGAAACGGCCCTCAATGCCTCTGAACAGTGCTTTTATAGCTTCCGACACTCGCCGGAGGGGGCCGGGGAGCGTTCCCCGTATCCGTCCACCTATCTCCCCGTAGGCGTCCACCTGTCGCCCCGTAGGCGTCCACCTATCTCCCCGTAGGCGTCCACCTGACACCCCGTATCCGTCCACCTTCGGTCCCGGATCTCGTTGCGGCGCAACAGGATGAGTACCCCTAAACGTATTAAACATCTTCTAAAGGTTATTAAACGACGACGGAGAGCGCGCGTCGGAGGAGGATGAGTCTGCTGAAAGCCAAAGGCCCCTAGACCGAGAGCGCCGTCGCGGGCGTGGGAGGCTCACGGGGGACCACGCCTTCCCCGCAAACGTCCACCTCAGCGCGGGTCACCAGCCACAAGCCACCGCACGGCGGTGTCCCTTCCGGATTCGGAACAGGGGGTCTACCGCTCACCGTCAGCTCCCATCGCTCCACGTATCAACCGGCGAGCGGTACGCTCTGACCGCTCATGTCTCGCTCTGAGGGCTTGCTGAGACGATAGGTGGACGTTTACGGGGAGCACCGCTGACCGTCCCGCCCGACGGTGGTCCCCCGTAAACGGGTACCTTTCGGGACCGGAGGATGACCACCCACTGGTGCCGGAGAAGCGGGAGCCGGTCGGCCGTTCGCGCCCGTCCACCCGACGACGAGGTCCAGGCACACGCCAGCGCCATCGTGGAGGCACGGCATTGGGATGCGCGGAGGGCGTGGGCACGGTGACGCCCGTGGGGCGCCCTGTAGAGGGGTACCCCGCGCCCCGTAAACCGGTACCTCTCGGCCGGATCGCTCAGGGAGGGTCCGTCCAACCACCTTTGCCGACGGCGCACAGCCGGACGTGAGCGACCTCGGAACGGGCACGAGTAGGCGCCCTGTAAACGGGTACCCTTCGCCCTGAGACGTGGAACCCGCGAGGAGCCCAGGTGGCCGTCGAGGCTCAGGTCGTAGAGGTTTTTGTCCCGACACGTGAGCCGCCGCAGATGCGGAGCGCGCTGGGCAGGGTGACGTGTCATGACGCTGCCCGTGCCGGCCCCTCCCCGCCCCCGTCTTTTCCCACGATGGCCCCGCCTGGCCTCTGGCGTGGTCGTCTTCGGGATCGCACTCGTGGCTCCCCTCCCTATCGCGGACGTTGAGCCCTCTCGCCGACCCGCGTCCGTTCTTCGCCAGCTCGGAGCAGTCGAGCTGGAGTCACCGGATTCGTCCGCCCGAGTCGCCCAGGCAGAGCCTCACGAGGTGCGACCTCGGAGGGTCTACCGGCGAACCGTCCGTCTACGGACACCGCCGGTCGTCCGCCCCGCCAGCGGCCCGGTGAGCTCGCCGTTCGGCTGGCGGCAACACCCCGTCTCGGGACGGTCTCGCCATCACGACGGCGCCGACCTCGCGGTCCCGCTCGGCAGTCCGGTTCGAGCTGTGGCCTCTGGCGTCGTGCGCTCCCTCGGTCGCCGGTCGGGGTACGGTCTCGTCGTCGAGATCGACCACGCAATGGTCACTGGGTCCCCTCACGTTCGCACCCTCTATGCCCACCTCTCCTCGGCGGATTGGAGGCTAGCGCCAGGGGTCCGTGTCGGACGTGGGCAGCCCATCGGAGCGAGCGGCGGGGTGCCCGGGCAGGATGGGATTTCCACTGGGCCACACCTCCACTTCGAGGTCCGCGACCGCCTGGGGCGAGCCCTCGATCCTGCGCCTTTTCTCGGCGCGACCTCGCCTCGTCAGCGGGCGGATGAACAGCGGTGGCAAGTTATGTTTTCGTCTGGACGAAAACCCCTGACGGCCCCGTCCGCCCACCGCAGCAGGCAGCGGGCTCGGGCCGCATTCGCCCTGCCGCAAGCGGCAGGCTCAAGGGGCAGAACGAGGCGACAGCGATGACGCCGGAGACCACCCCCCTCGACGCCCAGAGCAGCAGCGCTCCGGCTCGCAAGAAAGGGGGCCGGCCGAAGGGCAGCCGCCGCGGCGCGAAGGTCGAGGTGCGCGTGAGCGCGGCCGAGAAGGCCGACCTCCGGAGTTCCGCTCGCGAGGCCGGACTGACCGTGTCCGAGTACGTCCGGAGGCGGTCGCTCGGCCAGCCCGTCGTGGCGCGGGCCGACCGCGAAACACGCGTGCTCCTCCGCCGGATCGGGGTCAACCTCAACCAGCTCGCGCGGGCGGCGAACACCTCGGGCGTCTCCACCCCCGCGCGCCAGCTCGACGACGCGCTCGCGGAGCTCCGCGACGTGCTGGCTGGGCTCGGGTGAGATGGTCGCGAGCGCCAGCACCGGGTCCAGCTTCGGAGACCTCGCCGGGTACCTCGGCGGCGGCGAGGAACGCGTGGGGTGGGTCGAGACGCGGAACGTGTTCGCGGACGACGTGCCGGGGACGGTCGCCGAGATGCGCGAGCAGGCGGCGCTCTCGTCGAAGTGCGAGAAGCCGGTCTACCACGTCACGATCGCATTCGACCCGTCCGATAATCCGACCGAGGCGGAGATCCGAGGCGCCGTCGACAGGACGCTCCGCGACGTCGGGCTGGAGGACCACCAGGCCCTCGTCGTCCGCCACGTCGACCGGGACCACGCGCACGTCCACGTGATGGTGAACCGGGTCGGGCCGGACGGCCGGGCGTGGTCGACCTCTCAGGACCGGCGGAGGCTCCGGGCGTCGGTCGAGCGGCAGGAACGCGAGCTGGGCGTTCGGTGGACGGGCCGGAACGCGCGGGCCGCTGGCGTCGGCCGCGAGACCGACCGGGGGTTCGCGCGCGAGGTCCGCGACCAGGCGCTCGGCGACCTCAAGGACGCGCCGACGTGGACCGACCTCGATGCCCGACTGCGAGCGAAGGGCCTCCACATCGAGCGGCGCGGGCGCGGCGCCGTCGTCACCGACGGGAAGCGGGAGGCCAAGCTGTCGTCGGTGAGCCGGACGGTCAGCCGCCCTCGCCTAGAGGCCCGCCTTGGGAGCCTCGCGGCCCACCAACGGGGACACAGCACAGTGTCCGAAGGGGCGCAGAGGACACCCTCCCGACCGGCCAGAACCACCACGAGAACTGGTGCCGCGTGGCAACGCCAGAGGCGATCCAGTACCGCCCGCAGATCCGTCTTCCGTGCCCGCCGAGTTGGCGGGTCAGTGGGCCGCGCCGTGGCCGCAGACGGCGAGCGGGACGCCGACGAAGTCTTCGCCCGGACCGTTCTGCGAACCGGGAGCCGGGCGGCCCTCGGCGCCGCCAGCGGTAGACGGCGAGGAGCCTCTGGCGCACGAGGACCAGCACAGGATCGGGAGGCCCCGGCTTCGCACGTGGGCCGGACCTACGAGGCCCGCGCACGTGTCCGCGACGCCCGCCGGGGGGGGCGGGTCGACAGGATGGAGCGGGCCGTCCTCGACCACGCTCGGACGGCCCGGCTGGTGGCTGAACGGGAGAAGGCGCTCCGGGTGGTCGCCCGGATCGAGGAGAAAGCAGCGAGCGCCGTCTCGCTCGCCCAGAGGGGTCTCAGGAGCGCCCAGGCGCGGGCATCTGAGGCGAAGCAGGCGTTCGGGACTTCGATGGCTGAGACGTACACGAAGCCATCGGTGGCAGCGCAGGCGTTCCTGAGCGACGTCGAAGCGAACGGTGTGGACCGATCCGCCCAGCGGATGGCCGTCGATCCGGAGCGGTACGGAGCGCTCAAGGCGACGCCGACGACCTCGCGCTACAGCCTGGTCCGGGGGGCGACGACGGAGCCCGCGCGCAAGGCGGCACCGCTGGCAGCGAACCGTGGGCGTGCGTTCGTCGAGGCTCGCGGAGCGGTGCGACGAGCCGGCGCCGCCGTGAGGGAGGCCGGGGAGGTCCACCGCGCCGTGTCGTCCGAACTCTCCGGCGTCCAGAAGACCGCCCGCCGGGTCTCCGCCGACGAGTTCGGACCCGAGGCCGTCCGCGCAAGGCTAGAACGGCTCGACAGGGCCCTCAAAGACCGGGGCTCACGGGCGCTCGGCGTCCGGTTGACGCCCGCTCAGCTGGAGGGCCCCGCAGGAAGAGCACTCGCTACGCGCGTCGGGTCCATCGGCGTCGCAGCGGCGAAGAAGGCCTCCAAGGCGGCGTCTCATGCGCTCGGACGAGGCGAGTAGCGCGACGATCGCGCTTTGCAGAGGGGTGCCTTACCGTCCCGTTCGGGTATGCGGAGATTATCGGCCGCTGTTTCTCGAACGGGTTGCTGAGCGGAATCAGCTACGCCGGAGCTGGTGTGGGAGGTCAGCTACTGCACCGACGAAAGGGGCCGTTTTCCGTTTGCCTGCTCGTTCATTTGGTTCGCACGTCGGATGACGTTCGGTCGGACACTGAGGGGTTCCGGACGCGCGGCGGACGATGACATCGCACCCGTTCACCGATGGCCGGAGTAGCTTCCCGTGACCGTCCCGACCTCTCCCATGCGCCGCTGGCTCCAGTCCCGCCGGGCCCGCCGCGCCGGCGGCGCCCGGACCAACGACGAGTGGGTCGCGGCCGTCCGCGGCCGCGACGCCGACGGGCTCGCCGACCTCCGCGTCGTCCTCGTCGAGGCCCTCCGCCCCACGCTCCGACGCCTGGCCCCGGCCCAGGCCGAGGCCATGGCCGAGGACTTCGCCCAGGAGGGCCTCCTCCGCGTCCTCGACCGGGTGGACTCGTTCCGCGGGGAGGCCCGGTTCACCACGTGGGCCGTGAAGGTCGCCGTCCGCCTCGCCTACACCGAGCTCCGCCGGCTCCGCTGGCGGGACGTCTCACTCGACGACCTCCTCGAGGCGGCCCCCGGGGCCGCCCCGTCCGCCGACCTGGAGGCCCCCGACGCCGCGCTCGCTGCCGACGAACGGGTCCGCCTCGTCCGCGAGCTCGTCGCCGAGGCGCTCACGGACCGGCAGCGGACGGCGATCGAGGCCGTCATGCTCCGCGGGATGCCGCTCGCGGAGGTCGCCGTCCGGATGGGGACGAACCGGAACGCCCTCTACAAGCTCCTCCACGACGCCAGGCAGCGGCTCAAGCGCGAGCTCGAGGCTCGGGGCTACGGGCCCGACGACCTCCTCGCCGACGATCCGTGAGGACATCCGTAAGGGCCGCCCGCTTGACGCCGTCCCCCTCCGAACTCCCCCGCCCATGACCCTCACCCCCGCCGTCCTCAAGGCGCTCCTCCGTGGGGCCGCCCGCACGCGCCCGGACGAGATCGGGTGCGACGAGTGCTACCAGGAGTTGGACCGGTTCGCGGAGCTGGCGCTCGCCGGTCGCGACGCCGCCGAGGCCCTCCCCCTCGTCGCCGACCACCTCGCCAAGTGCGGGAACTGCCGCGAGGAGTTCGAGGGGCTCCTCGAGGGGCTCCGGGCCCTCCAGCCTCGCCCCCTCCGCTCCCTTTTTCGACGGGGGAGGTAAGGGGCCGGGGGGACGCCTTGTCGGGTCCGGGTCCCGCGGGGCGCCCGCCCCGCACCCACCAGCCCCCTCCTCCCATGCCCTCTCCCCTCAAGCGCCGCCCTCTCCTCCTCGCGGGCGCCCTCACCGTCGCACTCACGGCCCTCGCCGCGTTCACGGCCCCCAACCCGCTCGCCCGGGCCGACGCCGCGCTCCCCTTCGCGCCCGGCACGTACACCGTCGACAAGGACCACACCGAGATCGGGTTCCGCGTCCGCCACCTCGGCATCACCAACGTCAACGGGTCCTTCGGCGACTTCGACGCCACGCTCGAGTACGACCCGGCCCGGCGGGCCTCCCTCCGGTCCACGGCCACCGTCCGCACGCGGAGCGTCGATACGGGGAACGCCCGCCGCGACGAGCACCTCCGCTCGGCCGACTTCTTCGACGTCGCACGCTTTCCGACGATGACGTTCCAGAGCACGGCCATCCGCAACGTCCGTGGCGACCGGTTCCAGCTCGCCGGAAACCTCACGCTCCACGGCGTCACCCGGCCCGTCGTCCTCGACGCCGAGGTGACCGGCACCGCCCGCGATCCGATGGGGAACGAGCGTGTGGCCTTCGAGGCCGAGACGACCATCGACCGCGAGGACTTCGGGCTGACGTGGAACCAGGCCCTCGAGGCCGGTGGCCTCCTCGTGAGCAAGGACGTCAAGATCCTCCTGGAGGTCCAGGCCGTCCGCCAGGGCTAGCCGATCCTCGGGCCCCTCCCTCCCCGGGCGTCGCCCGGCGCCGGCGAGCGCCGCGTCGGGTCGCCCACTGATCCGTACCCCCTACTCCGTCTCCCCGACCCATGACCCACGCCCTCCGTCCCCTCGCTCTCTTCGGCCTCCTCGCCTTCGTCCTCGCCGCCGGCAGCGCCTCGGCCCAGTCCCACGAGCCGTTCACGCAGGCCCGGTTCGACGCCCTCCAGGCCCAGGGCGCCCTCGTCCTCGTCGACGTCTACGCCGAGTGGTGCCCGACGTGCGCCCAGCAGCAGCGGGTCCTCGAGGCCTACCGCGAGGCGCACCCGGACGTCCCCCTCCACGTCCTCACCGTCGACTTCGACGACCAGAAGCCGGTCGTCCGCCAGCTCCGGGCCCCGCGGCAGTCGACGCTCATCCTGTTCCGGGGCGGCGAGCGCGTCTGGTTCAGCGTGGCCGAGACCCGGCGCGACGCCATCTTCCAGGCCCTGAACGAGGCGGCGGCCGGCCGGACGCCGGGCCGATGACGCTCGACCTCGCCGCCGTCCCGCTCGCCTTTGTGGCCGGCGTCGTCGGCGTCCTCTCCCCGTGCGTGTGGCCGCTCGTCCCCGTCGTCACCGCGTCGGCGTCGACGAGCGGCCGGACCGGGCCCCTCTTCCTCGCCCTCGGGCTGAGCCTCTCGTTCGCCGTCGCGGGGACGCTCCTGACGTGGGCCCTCGTGAGCACCGGCCTCGACCCCGAGCTCTTCCGCTACGTCGCGGCCGGGCTCCTCCTCGCCGTCGGCGTCGTCCTCCTCGTCCCCGCGCTGAACGGGTGGGTGACCCTCCGGCTCTCGGCGCTCTCGGGCCGGCTCCGCCTCGGCGGGGGCGGCGCCGAGCCGCGGTCGGGCCCGGGCCAGTTCGGCGTCGGGGCCCTCCTCGGCGTCGTCTGGCTCCCGTGCGTCGGGCCGACGCTGGGGGCCGCCATCGCGCTCGCGTCGATGGGCCAGGACCTCGCGGTGGCCTTCGTGGTCATGCTCGCCTACGGGGTCGGGACCGCCGCCGTCCTCCTCGCCGCGGGGCTCGCGTCCGGCCGGCTCCTCGCCCGCTGGCGGCCGCGGCTGGCGGCGAGCGGGGGGTTCGGTAAGAAGCTGCTGGGGGGCACTCTCGTCCTCCTCGGTGCCCTCGTCCTCACCGGCGTCGACAAGGCGCTCGAGACGGCGGCCCTCGGGCTCCTCCCCGAGTGGGTCTACTCGCTGTAGCCGCGCGGTTCAGCCCCGGCCGTTGTTGAGGACGGGGAGGACGTGGCCCGGCGCCATCGTGTCCGAGGGCTCCGTCCGCGGACGGAGCCTGGCGGCGTCGAAGTGGTGGGCGAAGAACTCGTCGCACCACAGGCACACGTTCCCGAGCTCGACGGCTCGGGCCAGCCCGTCCTCGGCCGGGACCCCGAGGCTCTCGCCCATCCCGTAGGCGTCGCCGCGGTTGAGGGCCTGGAACACGGGGCTCCCGGCCACGCGCGCGAGGACGTCCGCGACGCGCTCCGTCCGGGCGTCGCCCATCGCGTCGCGCGTACCGGGGCAGCACGGGTTGATCCGCCAGAGCTGGACCGAGATCTCCTGCGGGAGGTCGGTCCCCCCGAGGAACCCGCGGGCGCCGGAAAGGACCGCGCAGAAGTTGTGAGACCCGTCGCGGAGCCACGTCCGGGACTCGATGGCCCGGCCGCGGGCCCAGTTGCCGCCGAGCCACATGTCCTCCGTCGCGCCCCAGTACCCGAACGAGGGACCGCCGCGCTTGAGGTACGTGTCCTTCTCGATGAGCGGGGCCGTGTTGTCGTCCCGCATCCCGCGCGAGAGGAACAACGCCCGGAGCTCGTCGAGCCGCTCGCCCTGGTGCTGGTGGTAGCGGTCGATGGAGGCGAGGTCGATCCGGGTCACGCCCCGGGCCAGAAGCTCGTCGAGCCGCTTCTCAGTGAGGAGGTCGCCGTTGGTCTGGAGCATGACCTGGGTGGCGTCCCCGTAGCGCTCGCGGACGGACTCGAGGATGGCGTAGAGCTTGGCCCGCTCCGTCAGCGGCTCGCCGCCGGAGAGGATGAGCCGGTCGACCCGCGAGGGCAGGTTCCGGACGACGGCGAGGCAGTCGCCCAACGACATCGTCTCGCCGTGCGGGCCGGAGAGGTTGTAGCAGTGGGCGCACTCGTCGTTGCACCGCTGCGTGAACACCCAGTAGACGGACTCGCAGTGGTCGGGGTCGAAGGGTACGCGGGTGTCGGCCATGGGTCAGGGATCGAGGGGAGGGTTGCCGAGGTGCGACCAGAAAGCGACCTCGTCGGCGACCCCGCTCTCGGGATCGGCGGCAAAAGCCTCCGGACTATCGTACACGTGGAGGCGGCCGGCGTCCATGAGCGCGACGCGGTCGCCGAGGACGAGGGCCTCCTTGAGGTCGTGGGTGACGAGGAGGGCGGTGATCCGGTACTGCCGGGCCACGCGCCGGAACAGCGTCTGCATGGCGGCCCGCGTCCCGGCGTCGAGGTTGCCGAAGGGCTCGTCGAGGAGGAGGAGCCGGGGCTGCACGATGAGGGCGCGCCCGAAGGCGACCCGCTGGCGCTGGCCGCCGGAGAGCTGGCCGGGCCGCTTCTGGTCCTGGCCGCCGAGCTCGAGGTCGTCGAGCATCCGCTCCACGCGCTCGGCCCGCTCGGCCGCCGGCACGCCGCGAAGGCGCAGCCCGAACCCGACGTTGCCGCGGACGTCGAGGTGGGGGAACAGGAGCGGCTCCTGGTAGAGGTACACCACGCCGCGCTTCTCCGGCGGGAGCCCGTCGAGCCGCTCGCCGCCCAGGGCGACGGAGCCGCCGTCGGGCGGGACGAGCCCGGCGATCGCCTTCATCAGCGTGGTCTTGCCGCAGCCGGACCGGCCGAGGACGGCGAGGGTCTCTTCCGCAGCCACGCCGAACGTCACGCCGTCGAGCACCCGCTCATCGCCGTAGGCCTTCGTCAGATCGGAGACGCTCAGAAACACGGGCTACAGGTGGGCGACGGGGGCGGGGTCCTCGGAGTCGGGCGCGAACAGGAACCGCTTGTTCACCCACACCAGCACGAGCGGCGGCCCGACGAGCAGGCACGAGGCGAGCGCGGCGAGGTACGGGTCGGCCTCGTTGACGAAGGCGAACACGCGCACCGGCAGCGTCTGCACCCGCCCTGCGCCGACGAGGACGGTCAGGCCGTACTGGAACCACGAGAGCAGGAACGTCTGGAAGAAGCACAGGGCGAGGGCCCCCCGTGAGGCCGGCAGGAGCGCGTCGCGGTAGACGGCCCACGTCCCCCCGCCGAGCGTCCGCACGAGGTCCTCCAGGGCGCGGAGCTCGGGGGTCCAGAACGCCGAGAAGAGGACGATGGCGAACCCGTACGCGAAGATCGTCTGCGCCAGCACCACGCCGACGGCCGTCCCGACCAGCCCCAGCTTGAGGTAGAGGAACAGGAGGCACACCCCGAGCACGACGGGGGACATCGCGAACGGGACGTACGCCAGGAACAGGAGCGCCCGCCCCCGCCGGTGCCCCGCGACGTACTTCCCGGTCACGTAGCCGGCCGCCGTCGAGAGCGTCGCCACGGCCGTCGAGACGGCGAGCGACAGGGCGACGCTCCGTGCGAAGAGCCCGCCGCCGACGCTCAGCCACCGCTCGGGCCGCCACGACGGCGGCAGCGGGTCGGGGAACGCCCACAGCTCCGCCACCGAGAGCAGCGCGAGGACCGCGAACGGGAACACGCACGCGGCGGCGACGAGCGCGGCGAGCACGCGGCCCCTCATCGGTCCCAGGCCGCCACGCGGCCCCACCGGAACAGCGCCACGAGGAGGGCGACCACGACGGCGGTGTAGAGGAGGGCCAGCACGAACGCCTCCGGCTTGTCGGCCAGGTTGAACCGCTCGAACTTGCGGAGTGTCAGCACGGACACCATCTGCGGCGACTGGCGGCCGAGGAGGAGCGGGATCTCGTACGACCCGAACACGGCCACGAACAGGAGCGCCGCGTTCGTCCCGGCCCGCCGGAGCAGGACCGGCACCTCCAGCCGCCACCGCACGTCGCGGGCCGTGGCGCCCAGCGTCCGCGCCAGCCGCGCGAGCTCGTCGAGCCGCTCGGCCCGGTGGACCTCGGCGAAGAGGAGCGTGAAGTACGGGACCGCCAGCCCGACGTGGGCCACGAGCACGCCGACGGCCCAGCGGTCGTTGACGAGCCGCGGGAACGCGTCCATCGACGACAAGAGCCCCGCCGCCGCGAGCCACCGCGCCACGAGCCCCGACGGCGTCAGGAGCTGGAACACGAGGAACGCCCCGACCACGGCCGGGATCGCGAGCGGGGCGTAGAAGAACGTATGGAGCGCCCGCCCCTCACCGAGCTGCCGGCGGAACGCGAGGGCGAGCGTCAGGCTCAGCGCCACCGTGAGCCCCACGGTCACGGCGGCGACGTAG
>Ga0100391_1000641_pt1 | contig 40093 bp, 27 predicted proteins | sample CryGeymeta201515_FD_81541 | JGI IMG/M metagenome (GOLD analysis project Ga0100391, IMG submission 81541) | Groundwater microbial communities from Crystal Geyser aquifers in Utah, USA - Crystal Geyser metaG 2015-15 | ecosystem: Environmental > Aquatic > Deep subsurface > Groundwater | place: USA... | reverse complement strand
CATTGTCTAGGTCTCATGGAGAGCTATTGATTGCACTACTTTATTTGTGTTTTTGAGGTCATGTGCTTCCAAAATATTTTTCTACGTGAGTTCAGTACGGTAGTGTCATCCTTACTCTAGTAGTAAAAATTCTCGCAACACACGTTTCCCACCTTACCTAGCGAGAGTGCAAGAGGTAAAGGAAATCGATCGAAAACTCCTCACTGATAACCTAGTGCGTGTGCTTTCCTGCATTCTTTTGCCGCATTGAAGCTGTCGCAAGGACTTTGCAAGAGAGTGATAATATAGGCTATCAAATTCTGCTGTTTGTTGTTTGGGATAATCCATGGTTTCGTCCTTGGTTGGCAACAGTGTCGCACAAGCACGTCTTCGCATCAAATGCTATCTCAAATTTCTTTTGAAGCAAAGAGATGCTCATTTAAACCACTCGATTTCGAAATAATAATATTCAAGACAAGTAGTCCTGTCATTCTCTAACCCTTAGCCAAGCAACACGTCCATTCATGTTGCATCGTATTGGTGTCCCAGATTCGAATCAATTGCTTCCGACTATTATTCTCCCATAAATTTGTCGTCCTAATTTAAAGCTATTCTCGATGCCAGCTGCAAAAGAAAAATCTTTGCTACAACAAAAATCCCACAAGAACCATTTCTCCATTCGAAAAGGTACCGGGGAGAGCAATAGAAGATATTATACTCCCTGGAACTAGCTTGTTAGCCAAACAAGTTTAGCGAAATGAACACTGCTCCCCTAACAGCTTTAGAGGAAGTTATTAAACTCCTCGGGATTTCATAATTTCATCACACCGAGACAGCAACCACACAACGTTTGGTATGGACTTGTTGTACGAAGTTTTGTTCATTGTTCGAGCACAGCCTGCTTTGTCATTTTTTTCTACGGGCTCCGTAAATCTAGCCCATGTATAAGCAATCATCAGGCGACAAATGTCTAGCAACCCAGTCTCGTATTGATCTATGAATACACCGTAGCTAAAATCCTCGACGGCATCGTCCACGGTTTCAAATGCTCCATACTCGACTCGATATTTTTGAAGTTCGTCAAAGTAATATCGCAACAACGTGTCTTCTCCACCACCAATCAACATGTCAGCATGCACTCCCGATGTTAAAAAGTGTGCAATATCAGAGGCTGCTAGACCAAATCCTGACCATTGAAAGTCGCACAGGCCAACTTGAATTGGTTCGGATTCAGTGGTCGAACGGAAAAACAAGTTGGCTTGTTTCGGATCTCCGTGAGTAAATGTTCGATACTTTTTGTATTGCTCGGATAATATGTCGTCTGCAAAAGGGTGAGCTAGGCGACCACATTCTTCGGCAATGGATTCCAGTCGTTCTCCCAAATTATCCCAAAAGCCTAATGACGACAGTTCTCGTTCAAATTTCAGCCGTTTTGTCGCCCATTCACCGGCAACTTTCTTGCATTGGTCCAAACCTTGAGCTTCTGGTTGAACATAGCTACCTGATTTCCATATTCCCTCTTCCAGTTCTTTGGCAGCTTCTCCGTCCTGCCAAAAGGATGATCCGTCCCAAAAGAAGGCATGAATTTTGGCATACGTCGTCAAGGCAGCCTTGCATGTCTCAACATCCTGTAACAACCATTCTTGATACCAACCATCCGACGGGCCAAAGTCCTCAAACAAAAAACTGAATTTCGATTTCATTGGGTTGGAAAAATCTGGCTCCTGTTTGACGTCATAACATTTGGGTATATGGACGCCTGTTTGTTCTACCATTGCCTTACAAGCTTTGGACAGCAAGAAGGATGCCACTACTTCGCAAGACTTGGCATCACGAATTAACTTGTGAGGAGCCGTTTTTAATTTTTCCTGACAATGATCGATATTTTCAAAAACGATGCGTTTGTAAAAGGCTGTTTGTCCGCCGGGATAGAGATGGACGCGACAGGCATTGGACATGAGTCCACGGAAAGCTTCATTTTCTGGACATGAATACGATTCGACGTCTGTAATGCCCATGGTTTCTTTAAAGTACTCTGTCGTGAGTGGACACCCGTCAAGATCTCTCACAATGTCGACGGCTTGTGGTTCCCCCAAATTCTCTTTCAGCTCATCGATCCCAATATCGGCAAGAACGGCAGTAGGCGCATTCCCAATGAATGCAGCCGAAGGCTCGTACAGTGCATTGCCTTTATCTTGCGTCGTATCAACAGCAACAGCTATATTAGATATTTCACGACTTTGTTTACCGCCGGCAAATGCAGCGATACTGACGCGTCGCCTTTGAGCTGACGACAACAAGGTGAAACTGGCCGATGGTAGTACAGCGGCAGTACAAAGAATAGCTAGTAGAAGTGCCGTTCTTGTTGCAAAGGATCTCATGGTCAATGGTCGATATTTCTATTGTCTTACTAGTTACCAGTAATAAAACAAAATCGTTTTTACCTCCTGTAGTATCTATTTATTTTGTAGTAGCAGTAATGATCATCCTTTTTCTTACCCTCGATAAAAAAAAATCGTGGAAGGAAGGAAGGATCTGTTCCGCATTTTTTTATGGAGTCTCTGCAGCAGCTGTTGCCGCTTCCTTCTGGGACGGTACAGTAGCAGCAGCTTCTTGATATTTTCGATCTTTGGTGTCAATGAAAATAATAATAAGACTGATCTGAGTCGGGTCCCTAATCCTACGTTATCATTTATTTTTCTCTGTGGTCATGATACTGAAATTAATACTCGGATTACTCGGATTATTACTCTGGCACCTCTGGTACGGAGTACTACTAACAGTAGTAGCTACTAGTAGCTAGTATGGTACTAGTCTAGAGTACTAAATGCGAAAGTCTTTCTCAGAAGGACTTTTGGACTGTATAAGAAGAAGATCACGCCAGGTGCTTTGCTAGTAGATCGTTCTAGGATATTCCAGCCCAAGTCAAGGACACGACTCGACCCAATAATGTCCACAAGCAGCCGTACTACTACTCTAGTACTAGTACTAGCTAGTTGTATGCCACTACTGATCTTGCAAAGAATTGTGATCAAAGACCGAAAACCATGTTCTCACCGTTGTTCCAAACAAACCAAACTAAGCGTTCCTTTGGCTGTCCGAAACAATGGCAACAAACCTGTCATAATTTTTTGTGTTTTATACGTAGTTGCAAGTAAAAATATCCATCATTATGACAGCGCAACACCACTACCACTACAACCTCAAACAACAACAGCAGCAACAACAACAACAAAAGGGACAACAACGACTTCGTTTGGTGGCTCCTCGTCCGAGGCAAGACTTGACGCTACATCGTCGTTTCTCCACGACTGATGGTGCCAACCAAGACAGAAGTGACATCAGCACTACCAGCCACGTGCATGATCAGGAACAATTATTGGTACTGAGAAAGTTGGAAGTTACGACATACCAAACACAAAATTATTATGCTTCCTTCAAAGATGATGATGATGATATTGTTGTTTCTCGTTCCGACACTGTAACATATTTGTACCACGCGAGCGATTACGGAGGCTTTGAACGCCAAGTGGTGTCCTATGCCGTACGACATTTACTGGATCGGTACTTGAGCACATCATGTCCTGGAGAAACTCGTCGAGCGCTCTGTCATGATAAAGGCTATTACCAATTGATATCGTTGACGTGTTTGTACATGGCTGTTAAACTTCTGGAACCACAGAACATTGGAATTGAATCGTTGGTTCCGTTGACCAATCACGTCTACAGCGTGACAGACTTTGTCAAGATGGAACGAACCATCTTGGAAGCACTCGACTGGAGGGTGGCGCATGGCCCATTGGGAGTCGAGTTTGTGGGCATCTTTTTGCAATATCTACCAGTAAACGTATCGGATAGGACTTCCAGACAACTATTTTATCAATCCCAGTATCAGTGCGAGTTGGCCGTGTCAGAGTACCAACTATGCAGTGGTGAAAGGCCGGACAGTCTAGTAGCCTTGGCAGCTCTTTGGAATGCCCTCACGTGGACCAACATTCAAGATTTTTCTTTATCTGATCAAACCACCTTTCGTGCGAATGTCAAAAGCCTCTACGAGGAAGCATCACCTTTTCGCAACAAAAATGAAGTAAGGGAGAATGAACACTTTGATCAACAGATCATTGAGATACAGTCTATACTTGCTGGGCTAGTTCACTATGCCTACTCTTTCAATCAAACTATGCAAACGAACGCCACAAAATGCCATCAACACAATCCCGTGGATGCGGACAAGACGTTTCAGCCACAACGAGACAGTCCCGTGTCAACAGTGCGAAAGGAAACGTTTGATGACTGTCGATCCAATGCTGCGAAGCCACGCGACAAATACCGAACCGTGTCCTCGGATCGCAAAACTATTCCTTGCTGAGATTTGAGCTGCTTTCTCTACATATACAGGTGTTTGTTATCAACTACTAAAAGTACTAAACAATATGCTGAAACTCGCTTTTTCCTTTTTAAAGGACAAGGGCTTGTAAAATTTGCACCTGTCAATAATGCTCAAACAAACTTAAATAGGCACCATACATACTGTGGCGCCTGCAACCAAGCAGACTACCATCAACAAAGAACCAGACGTGCTCAACTATATTCCGGGCATCTTCCGAGGTTTCTACATCCTGGTCCACTGAATCTGATGTGAAAGAAATGCTTCTATGGTATATGCGAGGTGCGGCAGGTCCGACGACAACGATGGAGAAAAGAAACCAAATTATTTAACTTAATAAATGAATCTATCTGACCATCCAGTCAGGAACAAGAGCCCTGACTTCAATAAATAAAAGAAATGTAAGTATTAGCCACGAAAGTGTATCAGTTGTTGTCCTACGCAGAGAGGATAGTGTTGCAAGCTTGTGATCGAACTCGAGGGATAAACACTTGTAGTAGATTGCCATGCCTGCACATCTGTAGCTTGATGTGTTTGTGTCAGTATGTGAGTGGACTGCGGTATTGCCTTTTCAATCCAGTATTCCGCACTTGTCAACAATACTTTGCGTTTAGTCCTTCGAGGGTCCATAAAAATGGTAGCCTCGTGTTAACAAGACAAGTACTGCAAGCCTTGCTCATCTTCACCGACCTTGATGGGAGGTACTGGTGGACGAGGAGCATAAATTTCCGTCTCTTCCATTGGGACAACATTGTACTCACATATAGGAGACGCGTTCGCTGGTTGCTGTTCTTCCTCCTGCTGAATGCGTTGTTTCTGGTCCTGCTGCTGGATTTCTCGTCGACGTTGCTGTTGTTGTTGTTCCGAAAAGCTGGCACTCTTTGTCAGCTGAGTTGATACTCTCCAAGAATGATCGATGGCATTGTCTTCAATGCCGTCTAAATTGGCATCCATTAAATGATTAAACGTGGACATAAAACGACAGGCTCCAGCAGTGTACCACGAGTTAACAACACTGTTGGCATCACTGCCCGCCACAAAAGCCGATCCGCTGTTGAAGAAATTAATGTGTGGTTGGGGATCGAACATATGCTGTGTCTCGGAGTCGTACAAGATGGGAAAGGTTTTCTCGACACAGGCTGTAGACTTTTGCTTTTTGCTTAACCGACAAACCATCCACTGTTGACTGGGATCTTGCTTGTCGGGCTTGAAACCAATCGACACGCCCTTGTAAAGCTTACTCTGATCGACTAGATTCGACAACGAGCTTCGCAACTGGGCCATGTCAATGGTATGCAAAACAGTGAGAGACCCATCCGCCAGAGGCACGCGCAAGGCTCGGTTGGCTTCTTCCGGTTTCGATACTGGAATGCCATTGACAGCCAGGACGATGTCTCCTTTGTTCAGAAAAGCTTGTCTGGTAGTACCGGCAAAGCATCCTCGTTTCATGACTTTGGAAACAGATACCAAACTTCCACCTCGAGTACTGCTGAAGCAAATGCCTGGACTGTGCTTGAAAAAGGGAGCCGCTACTACTTGAATGCATTGAGATGAGGGCCGTTCGCAGACCAACAACTTGACATTGGAAGCGGCGTACATTAACTTGACCGCTGTGGCGGCAGTGGGCAGATCGGCATCGCCATTGACACCGATTAAAAGTTGACCAGCTCGAATGGCAGTATCTCGGAGGGGACTTGTCTCGGATACGCCACTGATTTCAACAGTTGCTTTATTGCTGCGCTTTCTGAGTGACAGCCCGATTTTCGTCGACTCTTTCGACTTGACTAAGGTCACTTCGTGAATCCTAAAGCTACTGGGATAGGAGACCTGGAATGTCATGGATGGTCAAGGAGTTTTCACGATGGAATGAGTTCCGGCTTTGTTATTATTATTATTATTGTTGTTGTTGTTGTTGTTGTTGTTGTTATGGCCTCTGGTCAATCTAAATCCTTTGACGCGAAATAAAATACTACTAGTAGGTACTCGTACTAGACCTACGTTAGTAAGAAGTGGTGGTTGTCTTGCCAAATCAAAGAAGCGAAGCATTCGTCGACGTTGACGACGTTGACAGTTACCGTAGTACTACTTACGGTGTACGTGACGAATGAAATGAATCTTTCGATTACTGGTACTTGTGGCGGTAGAGTAGTGCTAAGGGCTGGAAGACATACTAGTAGCAGTACTGTCGTACCAGGTACTGTACCTGGGCGGGTACCATACTACAGTATGGTATCTTCAAAAATAATAGTACGAGGAGAGCAGGGGGTACAAAAGTAGTACGTACCTGGTAAGTACTCCGAGTAATAGACTACTACTAGTAGTACCACCACTGGTACTGTGGTACTACTGAAGCTACGGAACAGTTAAACCATCAATTTCACTTGGACAACAGCGTCTGGGTTCAAAGGGCTTTTCATTATTATTATCACAATGAACTTTTTAAACCCTGAGAACAAATCTAACGACTATTGAAATCGTACTAGTAGAACAAAACCTAACATAATTATTTTGTCTCTACCTGGTACCGGTAGCATTGTTATTTATTTTAGCGGCAATCGACATGAAGTCCATACGTAGCATTAAGCTGCTGGGGCAGTCACTAATTCCTCCGACTAAAAACAATAAAGTACTTAAAGTACGGTACGTAGGTCTAGTAGAAGTAGTGTAGGTCTACTATGGTGGCTGGGAGGAGCACATCATAGTCTAGCAGTACTGATCTGCAATTGTTTGCTCCGCTACATCTGCATGGGCGTATTTCCTTGATTTTGAACAATCGGCTTACTCTACATTACTCCTTTAAAGTTTTGCTTTCATTTTTGGATAACCCATCTCCGCCACCGCCACCGCATCAGCTTGCTTTGTATTTTCATTATCGCTGTAAATATTCTGCATTTTGCTCAGACATAACTGAGAGATTGTGTCAAATTTCTCACTCTTATCTTGATAGGCAGCTTTTCCTTGCTCCAGGAAGTCTTTCTACCGGGACGACCTTCTCGACGCCACAACTTGCCACTATAGTTGCTACCCGAACCAACACACGGAAAAATGTCTCGTTCTGTTGCGATAGCAGTTTGTTCTCGCACGATGGTTTCTGATTTCAAAAAGTCGCCGTAAATTTTGGATGCCTCCAATGCATCTTCAGAGCCCAAGGAAATAGCTTTATGTCGATCTGCCTTGGTTTTGGCGGAAGAAAAGACTTGCAACGCATTGGGATCACAAACACCCAGCTCTCGGTAAAAATATAAAAACGATCGCACAACATGACTCCGATTCTCCAATTTATTCATCAATTTTCCCTGACGGACATGCTCTAATCCTCTCCAGGTATCCACCTTTTCAAAGGCGGCAGTCAAGAGGGAAATCTTGTGAGGATCTACAATTGATGCAGCATCGGTGGCAGTGCCGGAAGGAAGGCCTCCACAACTGATATTGAGGGCATAGATTTCAGTACGAATAGCCTTAAATTCCTTGGACGAATACCAAAGACGTTTCTGTTCAGACTTGGATGGATATTTCTGGGCGGTGCGGTGCTCCTGGACTCCTCCGAAATGGACCCGGCGTTGGGTCTTCTGGGTCTCTGGTGGAGTGTGTGCAGGATCTTGACGGCGGCTTGTCTTTTCATTCTTCGTGGTTACTGTTGATTTTACCATAGAACTACTCTTAGTATTCTCATGTTCGAGATAATCCATGGAGTCATCAGTCCACATTGCTCGAACCGAAACGGGAGAAGAAGTTGACTTTCGAGTACTCACTAATCCCTTCGCCACCGACTGCGTTGGAGAAGTTGCATTTGTAGGGGCAATGCTGGGATTTCTCATGGTCGGGGAAAAGATCAAAGAAAGCAAATATTTTGTGGGTGGTGGGAGGGGTTTGCTGTTAGCTGTTATTACTAGTAGTATTTACTCTGGTGGATCGGTGTTCCAAGGTTAACGAACAGGAACAACTAGTTTGAATTTCAAACGCTAGAGTACTAGTCTAGACTAGTACCAGGTACCAGGTAGTACCGTAGACTGGTACGTGGTACGTAGTAGCATAAATTTTAAACGACACTATGTATCCACCCGGGAAATGCTTTCTCGTTCTTGTTGGACTGCCATCTTACGACTTGAGGTCCGCTCCTGCATCAATAGAGGCGATTCCGATGAAATAGGTTGTGCTTGCTTTGCCATTGTGAGTAGTGCGTCCAAGGAAGGCCCTTGCTGATCGTCTCTGGAGGAAGGAGCAAGCTTCCAGCGCTCCACCCACGTCCGAATATCAGTAGAAAGACTTGTGGTAGGCATGAGAGTACGTGCTCTCGGATCCTGCAACCAGGAAAAAAAGAATTCCAACTTTTTACGCTTCCGCCTCAAATCTGCAAGTTCTGGGTTCGCGGAGGATAAAGCACTCTGAGAATTCTTTTTCAGGTAGCCTCCAGCAGCTTTAAAAATATCCAAGGCCTCCAAGAGAGCACGCGCCATATATCGAGGGTTGGAAACGAGAAAGGCTAGATCGTCCCCCATGGTCGTCCAAGAAGGAGTTGTGGCATCAGTTTTGGTGGCATCCGCAGTCGCTTCTGTGACACAGCTCAACACACCATGAAGATTCTCAAAGCGAGCATCCTTTCCCAACACAGACGAATTTTGCAGAAGGAAAAATGCTGCTTCCAGAGCCGTATCGGGATCATTTGTTACATTCTCGGCTCCGTGATAAAGACGCAGGGTCCATATAATGCAATAAAGAACTCCCAATAGGTTGTAGGTCAAGTCTGGAAATTTTGCATTATTTGGTCCCATCAAAGACTGAAAAGACTTGACCCGCAGAATTCGTTCGTCCAAGGTTTGTATGTGCATCTTTCCGTGCTCGTCGTCTGATTGTACAATACTGGATCCAGAATCGACTTTGTCGTTATCTTTTATAGATAGGTTAGGTCTCCACCAGGGGTTCCATTGTTTCAACACCAGAGGCAAGACTTCGCCACGTTCTACGGCCGCCAAAAATTCAGCTCTAAGTTTGGGTGACTTTGCCAGCAGTTTGTGCACTTCTTTTTCTTCGCGCTGTTGTTGCTTTGGAAGGTATTGTTGTGGGTTGGTGATATTTCGTCGTCCCTGTTGCTCTTGTTGTTCCAAGGCCGATAATAGCTCCAGTAATTGAATCATATTATCTTCTTCAGCCATGTCGTCGGCCTCGTCGCCACTGTTATTGATTGCTGGAGGATCTAGCACACTTTGATTTTGCTCGTGTTGCTGTTGCAAAAAGGTGCGATTTAGTAAAGCTCTAGTATCATGCTGCTTGGCTTTTTGTTCTAGCTTTACAATGGACTGTACACGCTCTTGGTAGAATTCTTCCGTACAAGAAATATTGGATTCACGTACTGCATGGGACTGATAACAGGCCACACTGCAATATGGTATGCTGCAACGGGGACAGGTATAGCGGGAGATGTGTTCATTGCAAACACGACATGGAATAATAATGTTTGTATTACCCGTTTTGCTGTTTTCATTGTCTGTATTCGCCGTGCCGCTCCTAGTAATCTCGTCATTGTCATCGTCTACACCTTGTATTTTTTGTGAGTGTAGAGGCACAGGAGGAGCATCGTGTGTTGTGATGCGAAAATGTTCAAATTTACGCAACGTAAGTTTCGTTAGTGGTTCGGGTGTCGAGTAGTCTGTCATATTATTTGAATCTTCATTCTTTGTTCTTTGTTCGGTTGTGCAAGTGAGTGAGTGAGTGAGTGAGCAGCGACAGAAAGAGTTGTTTCGTTAGTTTCGTTGTTCCTTGCTTGCTTGTGTACGTATCGATCAATAATTTGTTTTTCGCGAATGCCACGAGGCAGCTGTTCTTTACCACAACTAGATTGATACGAATAAGCGAACAGTGGATAAACAGAGGGAAGTGCAGTGCAGATGTGTTTCGCGATAGAGCTATCCCACTATGAAGGAGAGAAGACGAGAGAAAAGGCTGCGATGTGTAGTAGCACCGATACACTCTCCCTTTCTGCATTCATGGAAACACAACGATAATGAATGGACTAGGCTAATGCATATGACGTCATTAACGCTATTCAACCCCAATTAGTGAATCATCTTGCAGAGTTGCCGAGTCACAACAGAATGCAGTCTCCTCTTGGAGGATGGAGATTCTGCGATCCTGCCGGAAGTCCTGCTCAAGACACTGACTATACATTCAGGTCTCTTTGTCTATAGCGGTTTCTTATTCTTTAACCAGCCATATTTGAGACATGTATTCAATTGAAAGCCTAGCTTGCCATAGGCAGCGCAAATTGCAAGCAACGCCGCTTTGGAAATTATGCTTCTTGTCCGATCCCCAAGTATTTGTGCTGCAGAACCCTAAATATCATTAGAATTATGGCGCTACAAAAACGCACAAAACCAGAAAAAGAAGAAACCTATTACCATATAAATGAATCCATAAAATTTAAAAATAATGAAAGACAGCTCTCTGACGTCAGCATTGGAAAGGAAGCAGCAACCACTTCATCCAAAATTACCCATCCACCAAATATCGTACACTTGTACATGTGCAGTTGATTGTGGCAAAAGAAATCGTGGTTGCTCTCATGTGCATTCGATTCGATTCGATTCGATTCGATTCAATTCGAATGTTCGTCAGTCAAATCAACCCAAAAATGAATTTGAGCCCATTCGACGTCATCCAGTTCCTCCTTCCCAAAGCATGTCAACAAAAATTACAAGCATAATGTTTGTATATTCATTGTAAGACAATCACAGTTTGCTCAAAATTTTGTTCAAGAAACAACAAATCAGAAAACTATGAGTTCCGTCGTGCACATATCAGAGTCATCTGTCTCTCCCATTCCATCGTGACAATATTTTTTCAATTTCAATAGATCCGTTTTCATCACAAAAGAATCAATCAAACAAGCGCTTTAATTTAGAGCTCATCATTGCCCTTCTTCTTCAAGGAGATAAGACACTGCTGCATCAAGCCCAATCCACCGGCTTTGATTTCGGCAACAGTCTCATCCTTCTTGTCCATGGCATCCTTGTAGCTCTTCTGAAGGTCCTCGACAAAGGACTTGAAGTCAGATTCGGCCTTGTCAACCTTGGCCTTTTCTTCGTCGATGGCCTTCTTCAGTTCGGCGTCACCCATCTTGAGGTATTTCTCGATATCCTTCTTCTTGTCATCGTCGCATAGGTCGATGTGGCTGGGAGAGCACATGGGCTTGAGGCTTTCCTGAGCAAACTTCTTCAAGCTGGCCAAGTCGCGCTGACCAGAGTAGTCTTCGAGGGCAGCGGGATCTCCCCACTTGAGGGTAGGGTAGCCCTTAACACCGTTGGCTTCGCAGAGGGGCTTGCCTCCGTCCGAGGTACAGTCGACATCGGCCACGAGCTGCGTCTTGGAGTCCTTGAACTCCTCCATGAGCTTGTCCCAATCAGGCTTCATCTTTTTGCAATGACCGCACCTGAAATTAGTGATAAAGAGATTAACAAGATGAACGAAGAATTAGCACAATATCTTCATTCATTAAAATTCAAAACAAGCAAGCCAAGTTAACTACCAGTACAACATAATTGCAGTAGATAAAACATAAAACAGGATGAGAACACCCACCAAGGTGCGAAAAATTTAATCAAGACGGTCTTTCCCTCCGTTTCATAATCGTAGGTATCAGCCGTCAATTCAATAGCTTGAACGGTGTTGGCTAGGTGGGCCATAAGGCCGAAGAATGCAATAATAGAGATTTTCATTTTGTTTTCATTAAGTTCAATGAATTGATTATTACTATAACTTGCGGTGGATAAAAAATAAATTATTTTTGTAGTAACAATTTATTTTATTTTTTGCGTGGTTAATCTTGCATCATTTGAATAATTATTAGCTCTTCTTTTTTGCTTCGTGGCGGGCTGCGTAGGTTTCGGTACGTGTGGGTGATTTTTTGGGGTCATTGGTTTTCTTTGGGTGTCCCTATGGATCCAAAGATTCTTCAGTAGTGTTAGAGATAAACAAGAATCAAGGTACTCCCTCAGGGAGTACTTGTTTGGTACCATAGGGACTTGTACAAGCTACTAGTACTAGTTGTAGTAGCTACTACTAGCTAGCTAGCTAGTCTACTAGTAGTAGGGTCTACTAGAGAGTTTAGTAGACTGATAAAAATCCTTACATACCATTTCCGGCCTTTTTTTTAATATTTGGACACTCCAAAAAATACTCGAGTAAATACACTATGAAAGCATCGTTACGGATTTTTTTCTTTTGGATAACTTTTGTGTTACTACGTCTGGACTTTTACAGAGGAAATAGCTGTGGGGGTGTCGTCAAAGCGATAACTGTGACGAACACACCCATTTCCGGAAAACGGATCTGCATTGTGGGAGGTGGACCCGTGGGACTGTTTCAAGCCATTATACTACTGCATCGTGATTCGTCGGCTCTCGTTTCGGTCTTTGAACGTCAACCAGAACGATCACGAACAGTGAATGCCTTTGGAATCGGGATCAGCGCTCGCGTGCAACAGAGCTTGTCCACTGTTCCAGGACTTTTGGAAATGGTAGAGCAAAAGTGTGTCCGTGGAAAAGTCGCCAATTTGATCAGTCGCACAGACTTGTCGGACCAGCTACGGAAGTTTTTGACATCTCGATATCCTCAATGCAAGCTATGCTACCAAGAGGGGTGTCACTCTATTGACTTCGATCAGCACTGTTTTACGACCACCAAAGGACAAGAAGTAAAGTACGACTTGCTGGTGGCGGCTGATGGGGTGAATTCTTTCGTACGCAAACAGCTTGTTCAGAAAAAGAAGTTAAAGGAACGACACTATTTATCCAGGCTCAAGTGGAAGTCACTCGTCATGCCTCCTCAGACCTGTCTGGAACCAGAATCATTTCAGCCATTGTTGCACAAGGATTTAGTAACGGGACGAGTGCTGGCAAAGTATCCTAAAGGGCACATCTTTTTGTTGTTTTGGGAAGGCGACAAAAATCCAGGGTCCATACAGACGAGCGACGATCTCAAAGAAATGTTGCAAGAGGCTGTACAGGGAAATTTTAGGACCAAAATCAATCCATTAAAAAGATTGTTTCTGTCATCAGAGCAGGCACTAGTCGTTGACACGAACAATACGCTCGTCTTCAATCAAGCAGCCATCGATGAGTTTCTCGCCATGCCGCCTGGAAAATCGCATACCGTTAAAGTAGATCGGTTTCATGATGATTCCGTGGTATTGGTTGGGGACAGTGCCCACGGTATGTATAATTTGTTGGGTCAAGGTTGTTCTTGCGGTATGAAGAGTGCACAAATTCTCTCGGATTGTCTAGTGGTGGAAGACATCAACAGCGATAGCAATGCTGCCAAGGACATGGACTTTCATGAGCGACTAGTTGCGTACACGAAGCGAGCCTTACCTGAAGCTCACGCCATTACCGACTTGAACTTAATTGGGAACTTGTTTCGGTCCAATTTACTTCTTAAGCTTGCTTCTTTACCTCTCATCACGATACAGAATGTACGAAAGAAGGGTATTTTTCAGCTGATTAGAAAGCCAGATGCATCGTACCAAGACATTGTCAAATCCAACCGTTTGATTGTTTGGCTTGCGAAGATGGCCTGGTGGCTGGACCGTGTACCAGCAAAATAGAGGCAGGCAGTATGGTGACTGTTCTGTACAGTAGCAATCAGTAGAAACAAGCAATATGCACAGTGGAAAGCAGAAAGCAACCACAAATAGCTAGCAGTATTAGATGACATTCGGGATACAATGCAATGCAGTGAAGTACAATAAAGTAATGAGCACTCCCACCTTCATCGTTGTAAGAGCTGGACGCATGTACTCAACAGTATTCGAAATCCGACACTTGTAGTCTTGTCTTTTAGTCGAGAAATCGTTTCGTTTCTCTAAGGCCTAAATGACCCATAACTCCGACAATAATGTCAAAAGCTGGGGTTTCTCCTCAATCGTCAGCTCTTTTTCTCACTTCCTACTACTACTACTACTTCTACTACTACTAGTACTAGCTAGTAGCTACTCTAGTAGTAGTAGCAGTAGTAGTAGTAGTACTATCATAGTAAAGCAGCAACAACATAGAGTACAACCCATAATAATTAATAGAAATACCATTCGAGATTCATCCTTGTCTACCTTCCACAAACGGAGATCGAGAGCTCCTTAACGCTAGCTATTAACCGGCACATTGCAAATAAGCAAACAGATTGTAAGGATAGTGAATGGCAGACATCACGCTAACAGAGCAATTGCTTCATCTATTACCTATAAGAGGATCTCTGACCAAGAAGTTTCTGCACAAAAAATCTCCAAGGTTTTCCTGTTTCCAGTGTACATAGTGTCCTGGCTGGTTGATCCTTGTCACGACAGAATTTACTGTACCCGGTGTAGCATATTTTGATTGCCTTAATTTGAACAAGAAAGTAAAGTCTCTCTACAAGATTTCATGTGTAGGAGATAAAAGCCGAGAGTGACCGAGAAGCCATAATTATTACTCTATCTCCGGTTGAAAGTCCATTCAAAACGTCAATCAGCAACAGAAACACTTCATAAGAAAAATGGGGGCCAGTTATTCGTCTGTCGTCGCGGGAGCTTCTCCCTCGGAACCTATTGACGATGGAGAGTATCCAATCGACCAGCATGCCGTCCTAAATCAATACAAATTAGAACATCGTCTTTTTCCTGGCTCTGGTCGCATGATGAAGACCTATCAGTTACGGCACAGATCCAACCAAGCCACCGCAGTCATGAAAGCCATGTGGGTCGACACAGTAAGTCCAACCCCAACACCACAGCAGCTAGCTACCCAGTCTGCGTCCACGAGTACCAACAGCACCCCGCTTACAATGTTGCAAGTGCTTCAAGAGCAGCAAGAAGAACTCAAAAGAATCAAACAAGCCTTGCAGGAGGAACCGCATGTGGCTCCGTTTACCTACTGGGCGCATCAGACCGAATTCTTTGCCAACAACGCTTCCAATTTATTGCGACAAAGGCAGCCCGTTTATCTGCTCCGACCTCATCTCTACACGACTCTTAGTGATCGATTGGCAAGTCGCCCCTTCTTTACGGCTATCGAAAAGGTCTGGATGACCCATCAGTTGCTGCAGGCACTCGCGGCCATGCATTCCCACAGAGTATGTCACGGGTTCGTCACGACAGAAAACGTGGGTCTAACCTCATGGAATTGGTTGGTTCTGACGGACATTTCGAGTTACAAGGCACACACGGCACTGCCAGATGATGATCCTAGTGAATATTTGTTCTATTTTCAAGATCATCATCACCACGATGCCAGTACCAACGCCACCACAACGACCGCAGATGAGTTTGACACTTCAGCGTTGGGCGGAACCAGTACTAGTAAGAAGATGAGTAGTGGAAGAAATCGAGAAAAGCGTTGCTACTTGGCACCCGAACGGTTTGTCGGAACCTCCAGCTCAGCTGATACCAAAACAGAAACCATGATGCTGCTCTCTGGTGACAACACAACATCATATAATCCCATGACAACGCCGTGTTCCAAAACCAATCAATTAACACCTGCCATGGATATTTACAGTGCAGGATGTGTCATGATGGAATTATGGTTGAATGGAGATCGGGCCTTGGATCTGGGTGATTTGATGGAATACCGACGTGGAGCCTCTACGAAAGCAGGCGGAAAGACGACGCTTCCCCCGCAACTCCAGCAAAAACTCAACAAAATTGAACAGGCGGCGTTGCGAGCTGCTTGCAAACATATGGTGCAACTGGATCCATCGCAGCGACTTTCTGCGAGAGCATATCTGGATCGATTGCAAGCGTCGGAAGCCGTTCCTCTGGTCATGGAAGAGTGCTTGGAACCGCTGTTGCGGCGTGTTTCGGATCCTTCCCAATTACATATATTGACACCTGATGCACGCCTGGCTTGGGCAGCAGCTCATTACGAAAAAGTATTGTGGGAGACCCTTGGTGTCAAGGATCCAGAAGGGGCAGCGTATCTACGACGAGTGCTCGGGTCGGCTGCAATAACGATGGAGAGCGACAACGATGAAGGAAACGGAAGGGAAATTGACAGTGCAGTTACAGCTGCAGCAATTAACGTTTATTCATCCAGTGAAACTTCAGTGAAAGATTTATTTGCCGAAACTGAGGCACTGCTCCAAAAGTTGGATTCGCTGGCGCTGACAGACGATGATGAGGAAAAGACTGACAAGGAAACGCTGACATCTACCACCGCGATGGCGCCAACAAATGCCGATGAAGGTGAATCTACTCCAGCTTCAACTAAACGGCCTGATATCTGCAAATCTTCATTGCTCATTTATTTGCAGCTAATCTTGGCGAGTATTCGGCATGTTCGACACCCGACTACGAAGGTAGTAGCCTTGCAAATGTTAAAGCGAATTTGCGATCTCTGCAACAGCGACGAAATTCGATTGCAGCGTATGGTTCCTGTAGCGATTGCATTATTACAGGATCAAGATGCGTTGGTTCGAGCGTCAGCGCTAACATTCTTAACACATGTGGTCTCCAAGGTGCAGGTATTTTCTCCCTCGGACTCGAAAATTTTCCCTCAATACATCTTCAAGCGCGTCAGTCCGTTATTAACCGATCCGAGCTTGATGGTTCGCCTCGCCTTTAGCAAATCCATCTGCGTACTAGCCGAAACTGCTCAACGTTTTTTGGATATCAGTCACGCTGTGCGACTGTACGAAGCTATCGGCGGCGGTGGGAGCAGTGTCGCACTGGGCCATAGTGCAAGCAATGGAAGTCTTTCTGCAGATGAAACTTCATCATCCACAGGGCACACTAGTACGAAGCAGACAATGTCAACGAGTCCGAATGTGTTTGGCGACGATGTGGCCAAACTTTTGGGTGATGACTTGGCCAAAAAAGACGAGCCAAAATCTGTCGACGACACGGTCCCCAACCAGCTACACGGCACCTTTCATGGCGGTGGTAACTTGGCATCCAGCCCCAGTGGCAAAACCTTGATCAACAGCAACTATCAAGAAGAACTGGCCGCCCTACAAGAAACAGTATCGCGCTGGGTGGTCCATATCACAACTGATCCATCGGAGCACTCCTCCCCTACGAAGCGCGCATTGCTCGACAGCAACTTGTCACGGCTCTGTACGTTCTTCGGGTTGGAAGGTGTGATGGCGTTTATTTTGCCACAAATATTGGCATTTTTGAATGACCGCAAAGACACACAGCTTCGAACTGCACTCTTTTCTCATTTGCCATCAGTGTGTCGCTTCGTTGGTCGAGCTGCAACAGAACAGTTTGTGTTGCCTTGTCTTGATAGTGGGTTGGTAGATCAAGAAGAGGAAGTTGTGGGGGCTGCCATTCGTTGCTTGGCGGAACTGATTGCGATGGGATTGATCTCACGATCGGCGCTCCTCGGCAATGTGATCGTCAGCAACACGACCGGCTCCGATGTAGAATTAAGTTCGGATGGGTATGTAACTGATTCTATCTGGGGAGGGTTCCTTTTTTTAATTGCGCTTATCTTATTCATTTTGCTTGTCTGTAACTCTCTCCTCTGACGTAGCCTCTTGCGAAAGTACAGTGCTCTGTTGGTCCACCCATCTGTAGAGATCCGCTATGGAGCCATTGCGGCTGTGAACGCATCTTGCAGTGCTCTAGGGTCGCCTGACAGTGAAGTATATGTTGCCCATATTTTACACCCCTATCTCCGCTTTCAACCCGCGTTTCGGCACTTGCAAACGCCAGAGGGGATGGAAATGTGTCTTTATCCAGCGTGGTCACGGTCATACTTTAAGACTGAGCTTGATGCTATCGTCACCGAAAAGAACGAATCATCCGTTGGGCCGTGGACATCTGTTGGTGCCAATGATTTATCGGATGTACCAACAACCAAAGGATACAAAGCAAACACAGCAATAGATGCTGAGGCCATTACATCTCCTGGTATTCCTGACTCCCAGAAAAGTAGTGTGCGAGAGTACCTCAAGCTACTTGGAAGGCGCTTACGAAATCCGTTCAATTCGTGTAAGGACGGCGACGAAGAGAACTCTGGCTCTAACGCTCTCAAAAATGCAATTGAAGGCTCACTCAAATTAGCCCAAAATATTAAGTTCCCAAGACAGGATGTGGCTGGTGCGAATCATCGAACACTTCCTTTGTGGTATAGTACTCTACGTGAAAAGATACAAGAAATGGACTCTCCAAGTACGGAAACATCTGCAATTCGTTCCGTCTCTGCGCTCGGTCAAATATTTGGACTTTCCATTATGGCGACATCGGAGGGGCCGACAGAGCAAATTGCTGCTGTTGCCGCGGAAGAGAAAACAACCTCTGACGAAGAGACCCGTGAGATGACAAATTCAAGAGAAACGCGAATAATTGAAGCTGTATGTAAGGGTGAATGGGGTGCAGAAACACAGCTGGATCCAGCTCTCATGGACACCTCCTTACTCATCACAAAGCTCAAAGCTATGGATGTTCCATCTCTGCCTCCTAATTTGGGAGAAATTCAGGCACCGACAAGAGCGGCTGCGCAGACGTCTCGCACCACTGGAAAAGACACAACTTCGTATGGTACAGAATGGAGGCCGAAGGCCGATACCCTGATAGCCACAAGCTCGCCTACAACCGATCACACAGCTCCAATTGTCCGAGTAGCTGTATCTCTGGATCAACGCTTTTTTGTTTCTGGGAGTTATGATGGAACATGCCGTGCATGGGAGATGGACCAAATCGAGACAAGTTCCGGGATTTTGGACAGTAGCGTTATATACAGAGGTCACTCGGAAGAAGGCTCTCAGAACCAAGTTAGAATCAATGACTTGGCCATGGTTGAAGGAAGTCATTCCATTGTGTCCGGGGCGAGCAATGGAAGCGTACATGTGTGGCGAGTCGATGTGGTATCTCAAACAAAATCCAATGCGCAAGCGCAAAATGGTTTACGTGGAGGTACTACTCGATCTCGTGTCGTCGGGTCAAGTGAAGTACGGCAGATTGACCCTGCCGAGGGTGAGATCCTTGCCGTGTCTCACTTCAACTCTCCTTCGGCTTCTGTTATTACCTTTGCTAGTCAAAAGGGATCTGTACATTCTTGGGATTTGCGATCTTGTCGAGAACCTTTTGTTCTGCAGCACGGACCCGATATTGGCTACCTAACGAGTATGGCACTGGGCACGGATCGTAATTGGATCCTGACTGGAACTAGTCGCGGCTTTCTGGCACTTTGGGATCTTCGATTTCAACAAGCAGTCAAGTTGTGGCACCACAGTCGGGCAGCTCCCATCACCCGCCTTGCTACTTCCTTTGTTCCACCACCCCAAATGTGGGTCTCCCGTAATTTGGACGCAAGCTGTGTCCGACCCTACGTCTTTGCCGCTTGCGGCCCGAATGAATGTGGCATGTTTGACATCACGACGGGAGATTGCAACCAGTGTTTCCGCGCGGTCGGCTATGGTAACCATCCTACGCACTTTTCGTATGCTGAAGATATCCCCAGTCTGGAGGAAGTTCCTGTATCGGCAGCATCTTCCGGTCGCAGGGCCTTGATGACCAGCGGCTTTCTAAAGAATCACAGCAAAGCGAAGAATATGGCATCGCCAACACCTTTGACATCCATCAATGCCATGTGTGGTAGTATTGGGGTGAGCGACCATAGTTATTTATTAACGGCAGGGGGAGACGCCCGTATCCGGTTTTGGAACTTTGCGGATCCCTCGAAGTGCTTTGTGGTCAGTGGACAATCTTCGAGTCAACCCCGTCCATCGTTTGAGCGTATGGACGTGAATGGGGGTCGTTGTCGTGTAATGACTTGCCGACAAATGGCATCTCCAAATCTTAACATGGGCGGCGGTGGGGCTTCTTCCTTGCAGTCTAAAAAGCTGGGACGGACACTGGCCAAACCAGAGAACCATCACACTGAGGCTATTATGGACTTGAAGATTGTTAACAAGGCTGTCATCAGCGCTTCTCGGGATTGCACCGTTAAGGTGTGGCGTTGATAAAATTCATTCGTTCCTTACTATTGATAGTTGTGTCGATAGGCGAATAAAATAGCTAGTCTTTTCTATTTATCACACGGCAATGAAATTGTGGCTTCATCAATTAATTGGTTGTTGTTGTTTTGTGGGTAGTTTCCACAGCACCGTTGGGTTCGTGCCAAACAGTGCAAGGTGTTTGGGTAAGGACCTCTTCAAAAGTTCTTTGCGGTGGCCATTGCCGACTCACTCTTAATCGTTGTTTCCTTGCAGGAAGTGTTGTCGGGTTTATCATGTTTTGACCATCAATTGATCGAGTACCGTTACTAGAATTGTGGGAGGAGGTTCTGTCCATCGATTCCTGGCGCCCTTCTTCCATCTCGGCTGCAGACTGTGGCTGCTGTGGTACAGATGATACTGTTTCTATAACTGTTGCTTTTGGCGGTCGATATTGGCATCCACTGCCATTCTTCCCAACCGAAAATGGAATTTTTCCCGCTTCCAAACTCAATGCCTCCATGCCCAAGGCCAAACTTCCTTCCCCACCAGGACAAAGAAGATCTGGCAATACCTTCTGGGTATCCATGTACTTTTCCAGCACTTGCAAATAATTGTTGTTACTTGGAAAAATCATTTTGTCCCGTGCTGTTTGAGGAAAGAAATGCTGAACGATGGACCAAATGATTCGAAAAATGGTCGGTGCTCGAACGACAATGATTCGTTTGATAGGCCCGGGGTAATAGTCTTCCGTCATTTTCATGTGGCTCTGGAACCAATTGAGAACTCCTGGATTACAATGACTGCTGGAGAGACCCTGTAAGTCGAAAATGACGGTGATATCCTTGATGCATTTGTGCTGCGTGCGTTCATACTCGGCCACCCAAGCACCACTGCTTTGCAATTCTCGCAACCAAATAGCGTGTCGCATGAGCTGCTGTTGCGAGAAACGCTTCAGTAATCCCTGGCCGTCCATGGCCCCTCCCCTCTCCACGTAAATGGGATCTCCGTCCCGGTCGAGACCGCGCAAAAAGGCCAGTGGTGAAGCATATCGCAAAAGAGCTGGTGGTGGTGTATAGGTTTCCAATATTGTATCTACGTTGTGGTCCAGTCTCCATTGAATCATATTGCGAAAGAGACGCTCGGCGTGTTTGTAGCCATGGGGTGCGTACATGTACCTCAGCAGCACGTGCGGGTCGTTCCATGGATGATCGACATCGGCCACGCGACGTTGAAAGTCGCGCAGTCGAGTCTCATCTTGCGAGGAAAGCTTCCACAACTGAATAACTTCGCGGACATTTTCTTCGCTCCATGGCTCGTACTCACGATTATTAGTGCCGTTCGCTGTCGTATCGCTGGGGCGCATTGGTATTGCCTGCATTGCCGCTGCCGCTGCCGCCGCCGCTGCTGCTGCTGCTGCTTCTGGAAAGAGAGGCAGCGTAATTTCTCTCAAACACTCTGGGAAGCAACTACTATTAAAAGTACAAGTGCCAGTGGCAAAGGTATGGTTATACGTTATACAAACAGGTCTTAGAGTAGACTTTCTTCCACCCTTTTATCACCAGCATAGTAGGCCTCTAGCTATTGTTGTTGGTTATGAAAAAATAATACTCGGAGTAAAATAATAATCTTCTGGAGAGAGCCCCGTACCAGAAAATTTCAGTTGTAGCAGCATTATCGCCAACCACTCTACACTACTAGTAGTAGTAGCCAGTGGGTGGTGGCCATAAAGTTTAATGAATATAACGGGGGCAAATGAAGACAAAGGGGGGTGGGTGAATAAAAAAAGACCGGGAGCCGAACGTAAATTGAAAAAAAAGACGGGGAGCCGAACGTAAATTGAAAAAAAAGACCGGGAGCCGAACGCAGATCAAAAAAAAAGACCGGGAGCGGAACGCAGATCAAAAAAAAGACGGGGAGCCGAACGCACCAAAAGGGGGGGGGCGAATAAAGACAGGGGGGGCGAATAAAAAAAGCCCGGGAGCCGAACGCAAATTGAAAAAAAAAAAAACGGGAGGCGTAGTAGAAAGACCGGGAGGCATACTGGAGTCTACACCAGGTTGCTCAAATATTTCCGATTAGGACAATTATTATTATCGTAGGTCCATATTGGCTTCTTGTTGCAGCTACTCCGTAGCTAGTAGCTAGAGTAATACTACTAATACTACCAGGTAGCCAGTAAAATCACTGGTTGACTTAGCAAGAGAGCACAAGGGTTTGACTTAAATCTAAAGAATAGTGGTTAAACCAGAATTTTTCTACTAGTACCGAGTGGCGAGTGGTAGCCATCTGAAAAGAAAAAACAGAATAGTTTCCAGTTTCCATTATTTGTGCAATACTCAGTATATTTAATAGTCTTCTGCGTCAGAAGAATCGTACCTGCCCTCATCACGGTCGCCGTTATTGTAATCGTAGCGGAGCTCCCTAACACCACACAGAGAAGGCTGCTGGAGGCCCACACAGGGCTGTTCGAAATCGCCTCTGCACTGCTCGGTCATATATCCCGAACTTGTTGGCGAAGTACAACCAGAACCACTGGAACTGGAACCAATTACAAACTTCCTTGGAGGGCTGCCGGTCATCTTGGAGCTTTGATCTTTATAACTGCACAATCGATCCATGAGCCCCTGCAATGTATCCTCTTCCATGGCAAGCTGCTCGACCTGAGCGGGAGTAATCTTGACATTGTCTTCAGTGAGACATTTGACAACTCGATCCTTTTCATCTTGGAAGAGTTTTCGTTCCGGATAGTAGTGCTCTAACATGGAAATGATATCCTTCGGTTCTTCCATGTAACCGAGCTCGAGAATCTTGTCAATGCGACCGGGTCGGATCAATGCAGGATCCAAAATTTCAGGATAGTTCGTGGTCATGATCACCATACGACCCGGAGTTTCTACGACGCCATCCAAAACATTCAACAAACCACTTAGATTCAACCTATCGGCACCAGGAGGAGTGGATGAGCGAACAGATCGAGCAGCAAGGCTTGGTCCTTGGTCAAAGACTGGTGCTTCTTCCCTTGTTTTCTTGGATTTTTCTGCGGCAGAGCGATCTTCTTCAATCTTAGCCAACATTTCACGATCCATCACCACCTCCCTGGCTCCGGCGTCGACATCTTCGAGAACGAAAATCACCTGAGAAAATTCTAGCTTCATGAAATTGGTCGTGTTCCCAGCGGTAATCTGATACATTTTGTTGAAGAAAATCTTTCGGAGATCCGTATTGGTGGAAATATGCGATAGATTGATGTTTACGATGTGTCTTCCAGTTCGATGTGCCATGGCCTTGATTAGACTTGTTTTCCCCGTTCCCGGAATGCCCGACAACAACAGCCCCAGCTTGTGAGGATATCCCTTGATGGCGTATTTGCCCGTCTTGTTTTCAAAATGCTCCACGATACGCAACAGCTTCTGACACTGGCTGTTAAACAAGGTTTCAAACGTCTTGTCATCGCCCAACTGGTAGGCCGTGTACAGTGGAACAGCATTCCGCGACCGATAGTCCATGGGCTGCACATCCAGCATGAATCGGTCTTTGCTGTCCATTTTGCGGATTTCATGAATCTACCAGTCCAAAGCCGTCCTTAGGAATGAATGGAGGCTTCCAACACTCTTCTTGGAACGAAGTTTAATTTCCAGGGATCGAGTTGAGGTTTTCTCTCCTCCCTCCTTGTTGAAATTATCTTGACCACCGGGGTGCTTGTTCTGCTGGTCATGTTCCCGTCCACCGTGAGAGGATTCGCTGTCACAGATCATAATTTCGACAGTCCCACCATCGTGTTTGCCAACATCCAGCCAAATGTTTTCCGGTGGCTTCTCCACAAACGAGCACATACTTAGCTTGTCAACCGTTGAAGCAGAAGTTCCATTGTGGTTGTTGGGATGGCGCAATCGTCCATTCTGATCGTCGCTTGGGTCAAGCATTGTCAGACCCAAATGGGCATCTTCGAGTCTGAGAAGTTGACATTGATTGTTAATGTACAGCTGTACGGCACGAAGTAAGTACATATTGTGACTGTCTTCATCAAGTGCCATTCGAAGACCACTGGACGCATTCATTGTGGTACGATGAATAATGTTGCGGGTAAAGTATTTCACAGAAGCTTCCTTTTGGCCAAACAAATGTTTCAGGAGCTTTTTGAGGTTTATAGGAACATGAATAATGACTTGCTGGACCAGGAAAGGTAGCAGAAATGCTAACAGGGTATCAACAACTGGATCACCAGTACGGACGGCATTGATGAGCCCCATGAATTGAGCGGAGTGCATACCTTCGTACATGTCAATGTTTATGTATATTTGAGACGACGTTAATTATCTTTGTTGTTTCTGCTTATCTTTTTAGGGCGTGATTATGAAATATGAAACAAATACTGTGCCATTTATAAGTCGTGGGTGTTGAGGTTTGAGGTGAACGCAGGTCTCGACATGCGAATTGTAAAAACCAGCAATAAATAAGAAAGCACAATCCATCAGGAGGAATGAAATTTCATGCCACTTTCCACCCGGACATCGTAGCTTTTTCAGTCAAATAAGAAAAATTATTTTAGAATTTATTCACGAAAATTAAACAAACTGAGTAATCGAGTATTTGACAAGCAAAATGAAAGCTCTACTTCTGCTTATTTTCTCTAACACTTTACCGAGAGACTCCAATGCTTTCCTTTTCTACCTCTCGCACCTTTTGAGAAGGAGCTGATCCTGCTCCATTCACTTCTTGCATAATATCTTCCTCCAAAATGGATTCCATAACTTGTCGTGAATCCTTCATCAATCGCAATGGCATGGAAGGCTGCAAAGTAGCTAGTAGACGCGTGGCGGCGCTATGCGCCAAACTAGGAGAGGCGTTCAAATCAGAAGGAATTTTCTTCATGGCGCGGACAATGGCTCTCAAATCATCTAATTCTCGTTCCATGCCGGTACTACCAGCAGCAGCAAGAAGCTGTTCCAACTTTTCGTGGAAATTGTCAGCATACCGCATGGTTTTAAGCATGAATCGGCCGATGGAAGTCATCGGATAAATGGTATTGACGCCGTATAAACACTCCTGGACTAAGGCAGCCGAATCATTGCAAACAGCTGTTAGACCATACCCACCAAAGGGCAATTCCATTTGGGTCGCCAGTCCATTCAAACAATTGGCATAGAGACCGGCAACCCGAGCCGCTCGCACGGCATCTTCCCCAGAAAGGCGCTCTCCCCGCTCAATAGCCTCATTGAAAGGAACTTCTGGATTAGAATGAGGGTGCCATCCGCAAAATCCTTCGATGCCAACAAAATGCTGTAATCGTAGCTCACTGGGAGTTCCGTCAGCGCGGGATCCAGCCAAAGGCCCACTCATAAACATGTCTAGTCCACTGTGGGGAACCATGGCTGGCGCCATATTCCCATCTTTGTCTTCGTAGCCCGTTTCTAAAAATATCCCCAGTGGTACGTTCGTCCAGGAACCATCCTCTTCCTTTACGCACAAAGCCATCCCAAACGTAGTCATACGGGAAGTAGGAACCATTTCGACCTTGTGGCCAGAGTCCTGTAGAGCTTGGATGAATTGCCAGGGAGTAGTAATAGGATTGTCATCGGGGTTCATGCGCAATTGAAAAATGTTGCTCTCGGGTTCACCTTCCGCACGACGGAAATAGTTGGCCCCCAATCGGTTTAATAGAATCGACAACAATCGCATCTTGACCACTTCTCGCTTCGTGTGCGAGTTCAACGCATTGCCCCATCCTAAATGCAACCCAGGAAAGAGACGAGGGTTGACTGGCACAGGTTCTCCCACGTGTCGATCTTCTGGGTCGTACACTAATTTTTGCTGCTTTGCCTTGTAGTCCTTGGCCTTATTGTGGTGTTCGTTCTCATCCTGAATGACCTTGTCTTGTGCCAGTTTGAGCTCAGTTGATGTCATTTCTCCTCGTTCATCGTGTCCAGCCAAAATGTTTTCCATTCCATCAATGGCTTTTTCAAAATGTTTGGAAATAACGAAGTCTTTGGGCACCAAATAATTGTCGTCCAAACCTTCAACAAAGGCAGGACCTTTTACCACTTCTCCAACCTTCATTTTATCAATAGCACTCAACCCCATATTTGCTACAGAACCATCTTCGACAGGAGTTTTTCCGCTGTTAATTTTCGCATTCAAGTCCGACACGGCTAGGAGTGTCATGATGGCAATGGGAAGACCACCTTTATCATCGCTGGCGCTAATGGATCCTTCGTCAGACATGAACCACCTGGTGAAAATACCACCGGCCAGTTTTTCGGCTTTGCCTTGAATGGCACTGGTACCGACAGCGGGCAACAATGCCCTTCCCAGGTTGGGACCCAGGATCTTGAGCAAGCCTGCCGCCAAGCCAGCTTCAATCTCCCTTTGAATTAATTGAGGAAAATCGTCCATTGTCATCCTTTTGGGCAAACCCTTTGGTCGTAGCTGAGACATGTAGTCGCCCAAACTAATCACCTGATGACCTTCGGCTTTGCATTTTGCCTGGAAATCCGCATTCAATTCTAATAGTTTGAGGTTTGCAAAGAGGCCTGTGCGTGCAAACGAGGTGCTACCATCATTTTGATCCGCCACTCTCTGCATAGTAACACCGGCTCCAAACAACCAGGATTCTTCTCGAACCTGTCGAAGACGCGTCTGGATGGCATTGCGGTATTTCAAAATGGTCAACAGGGCAAAAATGGCTGCGAACGAGCCAGCAGCCTTGATGGGATGTTGACCAATCGTGGTAATTAGATCAGGGATTATTTGAGAGATACTGGAGGATGCTCGACATGCGGTGTCCATTCTGGCTCGTGCAGGAAGTTGTGAAGGATGGGACAGAAATGATGGTGGTGTCGCAAATGGAGCTGCTCGGAGCAATCGGTTCGTTTGAAGCGAATGTGATACGTGTCGATGTTGATACGAGCTAATAAAGGCTGAATTATAAGCCTTTTTAGAACATAATCTCGCTTTCGGTAGGATCATTATTTTTCAAAAGCGTACAAGGATGTTCGTGCGAGTAGACAAGCATATGATTAATAATGAAGAAGGTTTCATGGAAGGAAGAAGGTACGTAGCGATCCAATTCAATGGAATGTTTTCGGAGGGTTCGAGAAGTGTCAAGAAAGATCCAGAATCACGAGAAGATACTGTTGCTAAAAAATACTCAAATCATTCACGAGTAGAACGTCATTTACAACATACTCTACCACATAAAGGCTGGAGATGCATGGGAAGAGAAAATTGAAATGTTTCTCGTTGGTTTGCTCTTTACTCATCATCATTCATCATCAGGTGTCGGCTGGTGATTTTACAATAATATTATATTGTCCTCTGCTGTGTTTCACGGACACAAGCAGAAAATCATGATGGACCTGTTCTGGACTCTCCTCTTGCTATCCTTCAGTGCTGGATCTTGTCTCGTTATTCCGATTTCGGCAGCTCGACCAGCCCAATCACTTTCTGGTGTCATTCTGGACAGGGTCATCCTTCACGAAGATTCTGCCGCCACCACCACTTCTAAAGCCAATAAGAATAACAACAATGATGATGACGTCGTGTCAGTGGATGTCGGCAAATCCCTCCTTGAGACATCGGGCGCTCAAAAGACTCTACTGATTGTCGGAACGCACTGCGCCGACTTTAACATGGTAGAATACGCCCAGAAGGCAAACATTTACTGGAGCAAATTGAAAGAGCAAGGCATCAGCCGCTGCATACTCATCATGAACGGAACTCCATCATCTTGCCGGAAGCTTGCTTTGTTGCTTGATTTAGACAGTGACATTGAAATTCTTTCCGATCCGACGGGAAAGGCAGGCCTCTCGTTTGGTGTGAGCAGTGGCTTTCGGCCGGATGATGCAAACCTTAGTCCGTGGATCAAAGTGACCGTAGTTGGATTGGGACTTGGTCCACCGTGGATGACATTGCCTGCGGTCTTACCTGGTTATTTTGGGGATCCCAATGGAAAAAGAGATTGGATCGAAGCTGGTCTCAAACAAGGACAGCTCGCTGGACGGTGGCCTGCAGTCCTGGAGCTTGATGGCAGCAATAACATTGTAGGAAACAAGTTTGATGATTTTCCACTGTTCAGTGGATGGGGGCGAAGGCCTTTCGAGCTGGCAACACTCAGGCTTCAAAATTTAGTTAGTATTCAACTGAAGCATTGGGATGAACTAAAGCCTGTGGACGACAAATGTCTAACGCAGCTGGGTGGTTGTGCTGTCGTTGGTGCTGATGGCGTGACTTTGTACTCCTGGGTTGACCGTGGGCTCTGTGATGTACCGGACATTGAGGGTATCCTTGAAGCTTTGGCTTTGTCGTAATTCACGAGTATTGACATTGTTGAAAGAAAGGTCCAATTGCAATATTCTGATCTATTTGGTATGCATCGATAATTTCATGTGGAGAGAACAAGGTCCAGACAGGGAAGGGAATATCGTAATTCAAACGATCACTAGCTACGCCGAATCATATTCAAAATAGGCAGCTCACTTTGAGCGCTATTGGAAATAGAGTTACAAACTGCTGAAGTAAAGCACTACAAGAGTGCTTTCGTCGTTGTGGGCGTCCATTGTGGGCGCTTTCAATCTAAAATCATAGAGTATAACTTACTAAATTTTTCTTAATTCTGTTCCGATCAAGCAAACTTCCTTCCGATTTAAACATACAATCGGCAATTCAGAATTGGCAGCTCTATTCAATTTTTTTCTCGTCAAGAAGATCGTCCGGGTGATTTAGACCTATAATCTTGTGTAAATTCTACGGCCACCATTAATACGTTCCTCCCAATAGCCCTTTACAATTGGACTGCTTGAAACAAAGACACCGCCCGTGGAGCCTTCTTCAGAGGTCATGGAACATTCGTCTGTCTCAGTTAGTTCCGACCTACCGTCCAAGGATGACGTTTTATTCGCCTTTCGGCGGTCGGAGGAGCCAGTAGGAAGAGGAGAATGGGCGTCCCACCACGGATTAGGAGAATTGTCACCAATTATGTTAGGTAGCCCAACAGCAGAACCACCGCACCCCCCTTCGGCGATACACTCTGGAAGAACGTGACGGTCAATGTATTGATCCAAGACGCTGAGATAGGACTTCCCAGATGGAAAAATCATCTTGTCCCGCGCAGACTTTCGCAGAAAATTCTTGACAATGGCCCAGACATAGGGAAAGAGGGACGGTGCTCGACAGACAATAATTCGTTTAAAAGGTCCTGGGTAGTAGTCCATTGTCAAATGCATGAGCTCACCAAATAGATCGAGAACTTTGGGGTTCAAATGCTTGGAAGACAGCCCTTTCAAGTCGTATACCACCGTAACTGCCTTGATCTTAGAGCCCTTTCGTTTCTCAAAATCGTCGACCCAGGCACCGCGTGTATGGAGTTCGCGTATCCATATGCCACACTTGATGGCCTGTTCTTTCCCCAGGTCTCGCAAGATTTTGCCAGCGTCCATCGCACCTCCTCGCTCGCAGAAGATGACATCACCGTCCTTATCTGCTCCATCCAGGATAGTGGCATGTACGCTTTCCAAGACTGCTTGGGGCGGTCGAAAGTCTTGCAAAATGGTATCAACATTATTCTTCAGTCTCCAAGCAATCATTTTGCGGAACAATCCCTCGGCAGCATGAAATCCCGTGGGGGCTATCATGAATTTTAGAACCGTTTCTGGTTCATTCTTAAAGTGATCAATATCTGACAGCCTTTGCTTTAGATCCATCAGATTCTCCTCTTGCTCTGGGCTTAAGTCCCAGGCACGCCTAATTTCTCTCATATTTGCCTCTCCCCAGGGGTCTTTGGGGTATTTTCGGAGCTTAACCTCGCCATTGGGGTCTTCCGACAACAGGGAAATAGGTTCATCAACTGTCATGTTTGAATCGACGAGCTAACTTGTATTTTTGAGCGGGCCAATTTAAAAGCGACCTGTTAGAGCTGCAATGATGAATAATGTATGTACTATGTACAAGCCGAGGTGTTTCTTGCTGCCTGACGGGTTGCTCTGTACTCTGTATGTCCTGCCAATGCCAATGCCTGACAAATGCCAATAGCCAAGTGGATGGCGAATAAGGCACGCAGTCTCTAGGAATATTTTCGTGCTGGTCTATGTTGTGATAAACGCAGACCAAAATACTAAGTACTACTATGTCTTTGCGAAATACACTCCAGCTTAATAAGTCGTTCCCAGGACTGTCAAAGGTAGAACAGCTTTGCTTTAAATGTTGGGTAAAAATAGGTACTTTTACTACTAGTAGTGGAACAAATTTTGAATTTTTCGTTCAATTCGTCGAGCGGATTACACTGTACTTGGAGTATTATTATTTTAATATCTAGACTACTCGGAGTAATAATTTTTTGCAAGCGAAAATTTGACTACTGTAGCTCGATGACGGGACAGCCAAACCCACGAATTAAAACAAAGCAGCAAAAACGCTATTTAATTATCTTAAAATCAAGGTCATAAGTGAAACACGAATGAGCAAGATCTACGTAGTAGCCATAAAGGAGACGAAACCAACACTCTTACACACTTGACACTTTGCAAAGACTATGATGTAGCCAGGCCGTAGGTCTAGGATAGGAAAACGCAGGAAATGCACTTGAGTAGATACAGCTATTCTTTCTTAAAAGGGTATCTCTTTTCTTACTTTGTCCCACTTCGTTCTTTTGTATTCCATGACACGTCAATAACATTGAAGATCCTTTATGCATTCCACTTAAAAAAATTGTCTTGCAAGGGAAATATACGATCCATACGACCAACCAGCCAGGATATCCTTCTGAATTTCTAGATGGTCACATTGTACGAAATTGTTTCAGGCATAACCTGCAGCAGAAAGAAGAGAATAAATACCCTTTCTCCCCCCAACATTAGGAAACGAGGAGCCGTTCCTCGACAAAGCCAGAGGTAGGGCCATTTCTCGGCGCTGTCTGTCGCTTGTCGACTGAGATCAATATTAGCGGCAATCAGTTTTTCTTCGGACAATGGTCGACATTCATCCATCACATTGGTGTTCCAATTGTCGCCCTCGCGGTAATCCAAAATCAAGGACGGTTTCTTATCAATTGTTGCTGAAGAGGAGGATGGTAGTGGAACAATGGTATTGTACTTGGTCTGATTGGCGAGTTCCTTGGCAGCGGTTTGGATGGTCCCCGGGTAGACCTCTCCCGTCCATCCCTGCATTCCGACGTACTGATTAATGAATTTGGCCCTACCAGTACGATCAGGATCAGGAAATTCCAGAAATTTTCCCTGCCAAATGGGCCTGGTAAAGCGGGAGAATAGAACCGACGCAAAATCAAAGATACTCCCAGTTCGCAGGAGAGGGTAAAGAGGTCCTACTCCTTCCGCTTTGACTACCAAATTTCCATTGGGGTTGACTTTTTGTTGCAGATCTGATAATTCCATAATAGTGTTGTTACTCTCATTGTAGTCGAGAGTGAGGAACAGTGTGTGAAGGTCTACCTGATCTCCGACACTGGCCAGCACTTCCATTTCGGGTGTTATGGAGTTGAGAGTCAGTTGACGTTTCCTTAAGTTGAGGGATTCTTCGGAACCATCGCCACCAGCAAGAATCAACAAAGTAGATAATAAGATAAAGGAGGGAGAAAGCGGCATGATCAAAGTTTTATAAAGTGAAGTCGCGAGAGTAAACGGATTACTGTAATGAACTTCGATTGCTATCTCATTTTTTGTTGTTGCTTGGTTGGTTTTAGCGATTTTGTTGGAAACACACGACTGAAGGTCTTTTTCTTCTGTAGCTCATTGGCTCATTATTATTTTAAGCCCTCCCCAAAGTCGACGCTCCTTCACCTCTACGAGGCCATTCAAAAGACCAGCAGACACTCTAGAAAGGATAGCCGGGTTAAAAGTAGGCTTTCATATGAGCTAGAATAATAGTAAAATACCGGGATCCGCATGCGCGCATCCAGGAAAATTTTACATGATGTTGAATCTATCAAGTAGAAGGCTGTGCAAGCCGAATCACGGGCCCATCTTAATTAGTTTCACCAGCTGTCTCCCGTTGAATCTGGCGTTTATCTTGCTCATTGCAAAATTTTCCTGATTCTTCATAGTCCATGACGGGCATGACGCGATCTTCTGTGTATCGATCCTGTTGAAATGGCACCGTCTCTGTCTTGGAGACTACCAATGCTCGAATATCAAACGACATTCGCGGAGGCAGCTGATCTAACGACGTGTCGACATCAGTAGGCTGACGAAGTGCTGAATGCCATATATCTGAAACATGGTGTGCATCCCGGTCATATTGTTTGAAAACCAAGCACTCGTCGTAGGTCATGTTGGGGTAGTAGTACCAGCGACTCATTTGAGGATTTGAACGAAACTTGGGAAAGGCTCCCTCGGGAGAATCATACCGAGGTAAAAACACGCCTAATGGAGATCGTCGAATGACAGGATTTTGTGCATTTCCATTTCTCCAAAAATTTAGAATAAAGAAGCGCTTTCCTCCTTGTATTTCATCCTCCAGCTCTTGGAATGATGGAGAATGGTAGCTCCCTTCCCTAAAATCATGATTGCGATTTGTGGGCAAAACGCGATTTTTGAACATGATCTGCAAGAAACTGTTGGGTGTTTCGTGAGCCCCCACATCGGTGTCTATGTGCACCATGCCAGCTGTGGTGGATAGGGCAGCGGCAGTGAGGCTTTCTGTCGCGTTGTCAAAGATCCTATCCTGCGATTTTAAGGCCTCCCCCCGTACCACAGGGTTCCAGAACAGAATGTGGTGTGTATCTTTGGAAATATCAAACTCTTTGTGCAGCAGCGACGTCAATTCGGACAAGTATATGTTTTGAATCTGTGAAAAATTCGTAAAGTTGTCAACCCTTGTCTCATGTTGGACCAATGTAAACCCATTCTGATGAAGACTAGGCTGAAGCCTATCCTCGCATTCATTTTCGGGCACTATGCCATGCCGAGCATTCCAAATGGGCTCCTTCTTTATTGAACCATCAAAGTACGACGCGTTGCCGAGCTGAGGATAGTGAGCTTCAATGAATTCGTTGGCACCTCTATAATCCAAGTTGTAGTAAACCATATCCCCAGCTGAGGCAATGGCTGTAGCCTTGGTTCTCACTTTCGGGCAAGCGGAGAACGGCGATGATAATCTCCCAGCAAAACTGAACTGGTGATATTGCGACAAAAAGGCGCATGTGCATCCATCATGAAGCTTCCATCCCAGCCAGAAAAGTAGTTGTAGGAAATAGTGTTGATTCTTCACAATCATTTGAACGAAAGAAGCAAATCGAACTAGTTCAGTTATTGTTCTTTTTAAGTGGGCGCTACGTTAATTTGTTTTTGTAATGAATAATATATTATACTCTAATGAATAGCGAAGAAGCTGCTCAGTTCAATCACAGGCAACGAACCAATTAATTAATGTTACTGTCTGAAGATTCTTAACGATAGTACAGTATGCTGTAGTACCAGGTACTCTACTAGCTAGTAGTCACCAAATCGGTCACCAAATCGGTCAGAAATCGGTAAAAAAAATTGGTCAGCGCGGCTAATTAACTAGAGTACTGTCCTAAAAGTAAAAAAAATAACTACTTAAGTTAATAATTAGCCGCGCTGACCAATTTTTTTACCGATTTCTGACCGGTTTGGTAACCAATTTCTGACCGTTTTGTTGATCGATTTGGTGACCGATTTGGTAACAATAATATATTATGGTACTAACTACTACAGTAGACTACTACTGTAGCTAGCTACTAGCTAGTAGAGGAGGACTACTACTCTACTACTCTACTACCAGCTCTCTTCATTAGCTAGTAGTAGATTAGGCTACTACTAGCTACTAGCTAGTAGTAGCAGTCGTAGCTCTACTCTACCAGCTTCTTGAGTAGAGCTAGTACTACTAGCTAGTACACTAACTGGTAGTAGTAGTCTCTACTCTAGCTAGCTACTACTCAGTAGTAGCTAGCAAGAGTAGAGCTAGTAGTAATCGAAATTACTAGTAGTAGTCTTCCTTAACAATAGCGACGCATATTTGAACCAAATTGAGATTTACAGACGAGAAAACCTCATCCAGTTATTACTTGCTACAGTAGAGTAGTATCTAGACTACCAGGTAGTAGCAATCATCCAGGAATGCGATTGCGATGTGTTGAGATAGATTTCAAATAATACTCTATTTTACATCCTCTACTCATAAAGGTGTCTTGTTAAACTGTCTCTGAGGAGCAGAGGCCGCGAAAGGGCAGATCCTGGCTTGTTTGTCCTCGATCCAATATAACTCTCATCTTTGTGAATTGACTTGGATCACATTATTCTTATCGTTGAATCACCACAAACGACAAACAATCATTATGAAACATGGCCACAAATCTACTGTCACATCCTCGACTGCGAGAGGCCAAGAAGAAAATGTGCAGTCCTCCGACCGAAGTCCGAGACATCCAACGTCCAATTCAACGTCCAGTAACGAAAGTCACAACAGTAGGAATTTTTGGAATGGATGGTCTTGTATACTGAACACTGCGCAAACACGAGAGGTTCTCTCTGTGGGCGCCGTAATGTTCTTGTGTCTGCAGAGATCTCTCTTGTCGGTTTTCTTGGATGACGACAGTTCTTCTTTAGCACACGAGGAGGAAGAAGTACTGCTTCGAAAAAAGTCCCAATACGAACCCATGAATCCCTTAACTTGCTGGTTCGACGTTTCGGGCCATGAAAAATGCTGTGCCTCCTGGCTGGTCAGCGTCGACGAATGGTGGCTGCACCATCCAGAATGGGAAATAACGGAAGAAAACGATTACTACTATTGTATGCGGCCCATTGCGTATCCCGACAAGGCGAAATACTTTCGGGAAGTTTATGACTCTCAGTGGTTCCAGCCCAATTGCAGTGCCGTAGAAACGTCCGATCAAATCAATTCGGGATTTGGGGCGAGTTTTCGTCATTTGATGCATGCCTGGTGGCATGCCAGAAAGGCCGGTGTTCCCTTTCAGATAGAAGAAAACAATCGACGATGGCTGTACAGTACTGCTAACGAGAGCAGTTGGGCGTACTGTCCTAGCGAAGATATTTCTTGGTACGTCTTCTACTAGACCATGAATAAGTTCGTTTCTGTAATATTGATAACAAGGCCTCACATCACATCACATCAATCTCCTCTTTTTTGAAGTTATTATCTTCCTATTTCACCTTGCCCTCGAAACGCTTCACAGCCAGGGTTGCATCTGTCAAGTCGCCCCAACAAGACAGATACCAGTGAAATGAAACTCTTTTTCTGGTTGGAAGAATACTTCAAACGACCCAAACACAACTATCGTCGTCAGTTATTTGAAATGCGACAAAAACTGAACGTTAGCTATCCTTGTACAACCATGCACGGTATGTCTGCATCGCTTATCGCTTTGGTATTTTTAAGGAGTTGATTATTTGCCATTGTGAGAACACTGCAAACTGCACTCAGCCCTTTGCTTGTTTTTAGTTCGCCGCGGCGATTCGGGAACCCCCAGGGTACCATTTCGGCGTTACGCTGCAGTCCAAGAATACATTGACAAGGCGAGCATACCCAAAGGTGGCAACATTGTTCTCCTTACAGACGATGAAACGACCATTGAGGAAGTTCAAAAGTACCACAAAGATGACTACAATTGGATCTACTTAGACCGACCTCGAAATCGAGGCACATCTGGCGGATTCGACGGCCACATTCCTTCTGGGGACGAAGGGTTTGAAATGGTGGCCATGGAAATAGAGTTATATTATGGGTCCACTTGCCAATCGATCGTCTGTGGAAAATCTGCTTTTATGGATTCGTTGGTTCGGTCTATGGAAGCTTTTGGTAGGGAGTATTCCCTGTATTATGTGGATACAAGAGTTAGCAAAGAAGAAGCGCAAAAATTTGGTGCTGGGAGGGATATACGAGAAGAGAGTATGTTCGAGGCAATTGAAGCCATCAACAGACAATCCAGTGTCACTCAGAAGGACATTTCGGATATAAACTTACAATGAAATACAGGTGGGACTTATTAAATTCGTAAATTGAGCAAGCTCCTACCGTGCACACAGATGTGCGTTGCATGATTTGTAACCATTCAAATGCCCTGGCCAAGTTTTTATTCAAGAGAGCTCCCACCAAACAAGCCGTCTTCTTTGAAGAGTAAAATGCCGATTGCAAATTTGAGCCGCATCAACGGATCGTGGACGCATATTGCGCTTAAAAAATACTGAACAGCATAGCTGTTGCTTGGCGTGTACATCTGCTGCGCACTGACCTTGGCCAAATTTTCTTTTCTCTGTAAGCGACAAGAAGATCGTAATCATGGTATAATGACAAGCGTTTTGCTCAGCATACTGAAGGTTCGCACGAGTTAAATTCTACCAGGGGTTATTCTTCATAAAAACATTTTAGAGCCTCTTTTCGCAAACAAATATTTGTGGGACAGAAAATATTGATATCAATGCTCGTAGCATTGCTCTGTAGCAAGTTGCTGTCCGTGTTGCTGACATCCCTGTCACCGTTTGTCTTCGAAGTCTTCAGCGGATCTTCCGTGCAAGGGAGCCCGTGAGTCAACTCTCATGTAATGTATCTGGGCTCAAATCACCAGTAGGAGCCCGTTTGTCATGTACAGCACTCATTGTCGTCATCTATCTAATTGCATCCCAAGCAGGGTGCTGAAAGAGTTCCCAGTTGTAATCGTGACCGAGACTGCCGTCCAGGAAGGCCGAGACCTCTTCATGTGCACGTTCGCAACAACGAAGATGCATCCTTTCTGGTCGTCTAGTGCTAAATCAAATTACGGCGACCATTAAAAAGGAGGACACCCAAAAATACTTTGGAGGCACTTCCATGCCGACCTTCCCATGCAGCGTCATGTATGTGATGGTTGATTGTCAGCAGCGTAGGCAGATCTGGTAAACATGAGAGGGAAGGAGAATCGTTTTTGAAAACAACACAACTAAATAAACTTTATATATGAAACACAAAATTGCATGTGGCAACAGATGATTTTCGCCAGAATGGTTAAAGAGCGCGCAACATGCATTCAATGTCAGCCTAACTCCCTAAACAATTCTTTTGGCAGCAGACTCAAAACAGACTAAACCACACCACATCACACCTGGTAAGACAAGCATACTGCAGTCAGGGAAACATGCGCGACGAATGTATCATTCAATCGACCAAGTAAACAGAGGGCAACCTTGCGGGACAAGCATCCAACAACACTCTTGACAGCGCTTCAACAACAGAACCACCGAATCATCATCATGACGACAACAGAATAGGGCAGAGCATGCAGATAATCATGGAATAGTAGAACAGCACAGATCAGGGCAAATCAAACAGGGAAACGCCTCCCATACCATTGAACTCTGAAACTTGGGGGGCGCTAGAAACGTGTTGCCTTCTTGTAGCTTAAGGCATGCCCGCAGGTTTTTCCCACTGCGTTTCACCAGTCTTTTCGTTGTAGTAGTAGGTTTGACCACCTGCTGCTTGGGCACTCTTCCAAGGACTTGCAGCAGCTGGGGGTGGCGGTGCTCCGTAGGCGGGTTGCACAGGCTGCTGATAACCACCGTACGCTGGTTGCTGCCCGTACGCCGGCTGCTGATATCCACCGCCATAGCCTACTTGTTGGCCGTAAGCTGGTTGTTGAGCCGGTTGCTGATAGCCACCGAATGCTGGTTGCTGATAAACGCCATCGTAGCCTCCTTGCTGGCCGAAGCCTCCACCATAGGCAGGAGCGGCTGTTGGGTAACAACGCGGGGAGGCAAAATATGAGAAAATCGCAGAGAGCAAACAGTACAACGAGCCAACCGAATAAATCCTGTACTGAGTACTTACGTGCTCCTCCGGCGTATGGATGATTGGGGCCCGTCTCGATGATCTCCTGAAGCATTTGCTTGGCCATTTGGATTCCCTGAGGTGATCCTCGAATAGAGATTTCGCAATCTTGGCCATGAGGAACATCTTGGTTGATCTGAATATCACAGCCTGATCGCTTTTGCAAGTCGTTGATTGTGACGCCCTTCTGTCCAATAATTCGGCCCATGTATGTCTTAGCGACCATAAACATTTCCGCTCCACCAGCAGCGGCACCATATGCGGCCGGGGGCGCCCCGTATCCTTGCTGGGGTGCAGCCGCCCCGTAGGCAGGCGGCGCTTGGCCATAGGCACCGGCCGCAGCTCCGTACGCAGTTTGATCGTAACCAGCAGCAGCAGCTGCTGGAGCTCCGTAAGGATTTCCAACCATGTGAGGCATCATGCCCTGTCCCATGTTTGGCATGTTCAAATAGGGTGGCCCTGATCCCCATTGTCCGCCCTTGTGGAGTTTGTCTTCCATGAGCATGTTGAGTCCTTGCATCGCATCCATCATGGGATTTGCCACGAGAAACATCACCATTTCTTTGGCCTTGGTAACAGATTGCTCCGTTCCTGTGATAGTAACGCTCTTATTATCAACTCCCATAGCAGTTCCGTGGTGATCAATTTGAATTTTGGCATGACTACGACTCTGAAGCTCTCGGATCATTTCTCCACCACGGCCAATGATTTTGCCAACCGAAGTGGCAGGGACTGCAATGACTTCTCGCTTGGCCTGACCAAGCGGCAAATTTGCCTCATCGACGTGTTCGTGGCATAGCAAATTAACCAGGTGTTTGGCAAAATCAACCGTTTCACGAGTACCTCGGTACGTAATAATGCGAGGCTGTCCAGGAGGGACGCTCTGATCGACATCGATTCGAGCTCCCGATCGAGCCTGTAAATCTCGAATCATTTCACCTCCCTTTCCAATGACCCTTCCAACATACATAGAACTGACTTCGCCTTTTTCTTCAACCATCTGTGGTTCAGCAGCAGCAGCAACGGGAGGCAAGGCCGTCGCGGTGTAGGGATTGGCGGTTGCAGGAGCAGCAGGGGTTCCGGGCAAGGGGACACCAGGGGGCAGTCCTGTCGGAGGTATACCTTCAGCAGCAGCAGCAGCAGCAGCAGGAGCCACAGCAAGGGAAGGCGTTGGAGCTGAGTCTACAGCAGGGACTGAAGCTGGAGCTGGTGCTGATTCAGTTGCTGTTGTTGCTGCTGCTGGAATGGCCGTTGTTGCTGATTCGGTGGTTGTCGCTGTAGGGGTGGCTTCGACTGGGACGGGAGCTGGAGCAGATTCCTCGGCTTTCTCTTCCGTTTCATTTCCCTCGTCTTTGACTTCTTCGGGTTTTGGTTCTTCCACTTTGGTTCCATCTTCGGGGGCAGATTCATCGCCACCTTGTGTCTTGAGTTTTTTCGGACTGGATTCTTCGGATGTCTCATTGGCCTCCTCATTCGCTGCTTCTCACAGAAATCATTTTGGGGACATTGGTCAACACCAGTGAAGAAAAATAAATAAACAAAAGGAACAAAACGCATAATTTTAGGCAAATGGAGAGCTATAGAAACATGTACAGAACAAAGAAAGAAGAAAGATGTTCGAGGACCAATGACCTCGAGTGCGGATTCATCTTCTGGGGTTCAAACTCCAAACTCCAAACATACACAACCTCCAGAGATGAAAGTCTTGCCGTACCTCCATCAGTTTCCTCCTCTCTGGCTCTCTTAGCCGTATCAGCTTTCTCTTCTTCGCCCATGATAAGTATAATAGTAATATAGCCTGTATTCTCGTAGAACGTTTGAATGAATTTAGTATATACAGTAGCTAGTCTAGTAGATAATAATATAATAATGAATACTGTAGATGATTGACTAGTAATTGTGGCAGTGGCTACGACGCAAAATCAAGGAAACCAAAACTAAAAGATATCGGCAGTTGTGCATGGGGGAGGTGGGGGGGGGGGTTATGAGCAGGACGGGGGAAAGAGTGGGAAAGAGGGGAAGAATGATTTT
>Ga0100391_1000636_pt1 | contig 40218 bp, 40 predicted proteins | sample CryGeymeta201515_FD_81541 | JGI IMG/M metagenome (GOLD analysis project Ga0100391, IMG submission 81541) | Groundwater microbial communities from Crystal Geyser aquifers in Utah, USA - Crystal Geyser metaG 2015-15 | ecosystem: Environmental > Aquatic > Deep subsurface > Groundwater | place: USA... | reverse complement strand
TAACTTTGTTATATAAATAATATAATTATAACTATCATTTTTAAGTAACCCACATATTATATTTAAATTATATTGTCCTATACCAGTTTTCAACTTTGCTAAAAAAAAACCATTCACACAAATTTTTTTTTTATTTGCCATAATCTATTTTTTAGATTTAGATTTTGTATTATCTTCAAAAACTAATTTTCTTTCTATAGTAGAGAGAAGTTTATCTATAGGAACAACTTCTTGATTATCACTAAACTGATCTTTGATAATTGCTGTATTAGTAATTGCTTCTTTTCTTCCTATTATAACAGTAACGGTTGCTCCTAATTTTTTAGATTTAGATAATTGCTTCTGTAATGATTTAATACCCAAATGCTCTTTTACAACAAGACCACTTTTTTGCATTAAAGATAATATTTTTAATGCTGATTTCTGTCCATCATAACCTATAGAAGCTATAAACACTTGAGGTTTATCTTTTTCGAGCATATCTTTCTTTTCTTCAAAAATTATTTCCATCAAATTGTCTACATACATCTCAAATCCAACCGCTCCTAATTTTTTATCAATTCCAACTAACTTCAAAATATTATCATGATTTCCACCCCTGACCAAAATTTTTTCTGGATTATCCTGAGAATATATTTCAAAATAAGTATTATCTTTAAAACCAATAGAACCTGACATTTCTGGATTAAGAACATAAGGAATATCCAAAGAATCTAAGAAGTCAAGCACCTCTTTGAAATAAACAGAATTATCTTTATCTAGATAATCAACAATACCTGTTAAAGGGATGTTCATCTCAGTATTTTGTTTTAAAGCTTCTTTATATAAGTTTATTGGATTTTCAATATTATTTTTGCATAATCTTTCGAATCTTTTATTAAGCTTGGAATACAATTCATCATAATAATTTTTTCTGACTGAATCATCACCCAAACAATTAACATTAACCATTATATTCTTAACTCCTATATCTTCTAATATTCTATATGCCATAAGAATAGATTCAGCATCCCTAAGAGAAGATTTTTCTCCAACAATCTCTGATTTAAAGATATGCATTTGTTTTGGATCTGTTTGTACATCATTATCATGATCTACAAAAGCCAAACCATAACTGTATACTTTTACAATATCATTTTCTAAAAGATTATTACTTTTTATAAGATTAAATATACTAATTGGCCCAGGAGGCATCATAACAAATTCTGATTTTTGTAATATATGTAGGGAATTTTTATCTTTTATGTTCAAAGCATCTAGAGTCTTATTATCAAAAACTAAACTTGATTCTCCCAAAGGTAATGTTAATTTTAAATAATCAGCACTTTTGAATAAATCTTTAATTTCATCTACTACATAATTCCAAACATCTATTTTATTTGATAAAATATTATAATTACCTTTTACATTATCAGATTCTATATTACGATCAAATAGATTTTTCATAGTTTATTTATCTTTTATAAACACTTCTTTTGTATACAGTGTAAGATCTTGAAATGGATATAATCTTACAAAAGGTTTCCCTAATATATTGTCTTCTGGAAGATACCCCCAATATCTAGAATCGGAACTATTATCTCTATTATCCCCCATTACAAAATATTGATTATCTTCTAATTTAATATCTATTGGTTCTGGAGATTTTGTTACTGTAAATTCATCTAAATATTTTTCTTCCAGCACTAAACCATTTTCATTTTCACTGTTAAATATAGTAACCTTATTATCTTTAACGGTTACTCTGTCTCCTGGAAGACCTATAATTCTTTTTATATAATAGCCCTGCTTATGAGGATATTCTTCTATAAATTCAGTATCAAATATTACTACCTCGAATCTCTGGGGTTCTCTCAGCTTATAAGAGAGAACATCTACTACGACATAATCTCCATCATGAAAATTATTCTCCATAGATTGTCCTTTAACTAAAAAAGGTTGTGCTAAGTAATTTTTAATTAAAAAATAGATCAATAACAATATTATTAGAAATTTAAAAAAATCTATAATTTCTTCTCTTAATGTATTTTTTTTAGAGATTTCTTTTTGGTCTGATGATTCGCTTTTATCAAATATATCATTCATAAATTTCTTTTAATTATAATATATTATACTGTATTTTTTTCAATTAGTAAACCTTTTTATAAAATGTTAACCCAGATTATATAATACTTTTGTAAGTTTTTTTTGTAATAATAATATGATCTAATAAAGGTACTGACATTATATTACCTAAATTGATAATTTTTTTTGTCAAATCTAAGTCTGATTTACTTGGTGTAGTATCTCCTGATGGATGATTATGAACTAAAATAACTGCTGATGCTGAATGAATAAGTGCTGGAGCATATATATCTCTTGGATGTGCAATACTCTGATCCACTGTTCCTATAGATATAATTTCATCATGAATAATAATATGTTTTGTATTTAAATAAAGTCCTCTCAAATATTCTTTTTTTAAAGAATACATATCTGAAACATATTTCCATACATCTTCTGGTGAATGTATTTTTACTAAATCGCTCTCTTTCTTATTATAAAGTCTTCTACCTATCTCAAAACAAGATATTATCTGACAAGCCTTAACTTTAGGAATATTAAAATCTCTCATTATATCCTGAACACTTTTATAACTCATTATTGCTTTAGAACCATAATCTGATAGTATTCTTTGAGATAAATCTAAAACATTCTCACCTTTATATCCAGTACCTAGAAAATAGCTAAGAGCTCATTTAACTCCATAGCATCCAAACCAAATTCTAATAATTTTTCCCTAGGTTGTTTATTTGTAGGAAGATCTTTAACTTTAGTTTTTATTTCATATTCCATTTTATTTATAGAATCCTTGGATTAATCTTATTTTTATAATAAGAGTATCTAATAAAACTTGAATATAATCATTCCATTTCACATTAGATCGTTCATCATTTTTCCATATAACAGCTACCTCTTTTATTTTATACCCATAATATTTAGTTAGAGTTAGAATTTCTATGTCAAATGACCATTTCTTCATAGATAAAATTTTAAATACTTTGATAGCCACTTCTCTTTTGAAAAATTTAAATCCACATTGAGTATCTTTTATACCACCTATTAATAATAGTTGGATCCACAAATTTCCAAGATCTCCCAAGATTCTTTTTAGTATGTTTTGGGAAACTATTACTTTACTTTCTGGTAAATCTCTAGATCCAATTATAACATCATATTTATCTTGATATGTAATAAATTTATCTAATTCTTTAATATTCGTAGAATTGTCTGCATCCATAAATAAAATCCAATCTCCCAAAGATTCCAAGACTCCTTGTCTAACAACAGCTCCTTTACCTTGATTAACCTCATTATCTATCAATCGAATTTGTGGAATATCTTGTTTAATTTTATTAATTAAAGTAACACTATTATCTTTAGAACCATCATTAACCAAAACTATTTCTGATTCATTTTCTAAATTATTTATTTTCAAATAATCCAAAATATCATATAAAGTATTTTTTATTCTATATTCTTCATTATAAACTGGGATTACAATTGATAATTTCATATTATTATTTAGATAACCAATCTTCTAAAATTATTCTAGCAGATTCAACATCAATACTAGATTTTTTTGCTAAATATTTTTTTGCTAATGCACTTGTCATCCTTTCATCTAATAACTCCACTTTGCCTTTAAATTTATTCTTTAAATTATCAACAAAATTTCTGACTTTTTTAGTTTGGATTGTATCAATTGATTCTAAATTTAAAGGTAATCCAACTAATATCAAATCTATTTCTAACTCTTGTATTATAGACACTAAATTATTAAAAAGGTTCTTATCATTATAAATCATCTTCAAAGGTAGTGCAATATTTAATCCTGAATAACTATGAGCTAAGCCTATCCTAGTATCACCATAATCAATAGCTAGTATATTCATTTTTACTGAAGACTATCTGTAAACTTCTTTATCTCTTCTTCAGAAAAAAAGTTAAGTGTCATAATATATCTTTTACCTTTTTTTCTAATCTCAACTTTGTTATTTAATTTTTGAGAGAAATTATTTACCAAAGATTTAATATCACTACTAATTATATTCAAAGATGAATTTGGTTCTTTCTTTACCACTTTTTCAGTCTGCCTGACATTGAGAGCATTCTTAACTATATTTTCTAAAACTGCTTCTTGATCTAAAGGATTATCTATACCGGCAATAATTTTAGCATGACCTTCAGTAATTTGACCATTAGTAAGTGCTAATTGAACTGAAGGAGGCAGAGAAAGATACCTTAGTATATTTGCTACACTAGATCTGCTTAAATTCAACTGTTTTGCTATTTCTTCTTGAGTAAAGTTAAATTTTTCTTGCAAATCCTTAAATCCCTTAGCTTTTTCTATTGGATTTAGATCTTGTCTTTGAATATTCTCTATTAAAGCTAACTCGGCTTTTTCTTGATTAGAGATTTTATTCTTTATAATTACAGGAACTTCTAATAGCCCCGCTAATTTTGCTGCTCTTAGTCTTCTCTCCCCTGCAATTAACTGATATTCACCTTTTTGCTCATCAACTGAAACCATCAATGGCTGTAGAATACCTTTTTCTTTAATTGAATTGGATAAATTTAATAGATCATCTTCATCAAATATACTTCTTGGCTGAAAAGGATTCGCACTTATTAAATCAATTGACAATGTAGTCTGATTTGTATCTTTAACTGAATCAATATTTTGTAATATTGTTTTGTTTGGAATAAGAGATGATAAACCTCTCCCTAGAGAACTTTTGTTGTTGTTCATATAAAAACTTTTATAATTTATACTATTATAATATCAAAATAATGTCTAATTAACAATATTAAATCTCAAAATTTATATTATTATCAGAATTAGTAAATTTCCAAATACTATAACTCTGAATTTCTAACATAATTTGTTGTTTTGTAATTTTCTTGTAATATTCTATTGTATTTATAAGAAATTCTCTTTTACTAAGTTCTATATCATTAATTTCATTTTTAATTAAAGGTATATATTTTCTATTTCTATAATCAAAATCATTCTTAGCAATTAATAATATCTTTCCCTCTTTCTCGAGTTTATCTATCCAATCTTCAAACCCTAATATAATAAAACTATTTTCATTTTCCTTTATATAATCCAACTTAAATAATCTCTTTTTATTAAAAATAAAATATTTATAATCTAATTGAAAAATTAATAATCCTATAAAGTCTATTCCTATTTCAAATTTAGAGATCAATTCTCCTAACAAAATTATAAGAATTTCTTCCAAAAACTTGTCTTCTATATTTACTGATCTAGATTTATAATTTTTGTTACTATAAATAGATTTTTTTTCTTCTATCAAATTTTCATTATATTCTTTATATAAAAAATTTTGATCAGCTAGATTTTTTATATTTATTTTGTATATATCAGATAAAGTTAATGCCTGATCCAATGTTAAATACCTTTCTCCTTTTTCTATCAAAATATAAGTTGGCCTTGAAACTCCTAAAGTCTTAGCAATCTGTACTTGCGTCATATTTTTCTCTTTTCTTAACTTCTTTAAATATTTCATTCTTTCTATATCTATAGACTAATACAACTTAAATACTATTTTTGCATATATATTTTACAAAAATTATGTAAAATATATTGGCACTTATTTTTTATTATGTATAATATTATTATACTTTAATTATAAAGCTATACATCAAAATTAAAGTAAAATAAATCTTAAATATAAATTTATGTTCTACCAATTATACAAAGATAATAAATCTCTTTTTAGATGGAAACTTTTGGCTTCAAATAATCATGTTATTGCTATATCTAATCAAGGATATATATCAAAAGATACCGCTATTAAATCTATTATTCTAACTCAAAGTTCAAAGGGAGTAAGAATTGATGATCTTACTTAGTTTAATGTCACATATTCATATTATCATATTTTTAGTCTAAAGTATATGTTTAGTCACTCTGATTAAAAATTATTATTTCTCTTCACTTAGGTGAGGGGATTTTTTTATATACTTTATATTGTACAAAATTATAATTTAAGATATCATTTAGATAAGAGTTAAAAATCAAACTCTAAAATTTTTATAATTAACTAATAAATATGAACTCTATTTTAAATTTTATAAAATATATAGGTAAAAATATATGGTCTTTGATCAAGTTCACTATATCAAAAATGTATACTGTATCTATAGTTACCTTAGCTATAATTCTACCAATTCTAATATTATCTATACCAACCACTCCCACAAGTGATGGAGAAATGATAGCTAGCGATACTTCTACATTAGAATTTTCTTATTATTCTGGGGAAAAAGAATCTGAAGATAAAATTGCTCGTATTGACATATCTGGAATAATTTTAAAAGAAAGTCTCAATAATGATCCATTTTCTTTTCTCAATGAACAAGCTGTAGATGCTAATAGAATAAAGAAAACTTTGAAGAAATTAGCTGATGAGAATGAGGTAAAAGCTGTTTTATTAAATTTAGACACTCCTGGAGGAGATCCTGAAGGTGCAAAATTAATCACTGAGGGGATTTTATACTTTAAAGAAAAAACCCAAAAACCTGTTTATGGATATATTAATAGCATCTCAACTTCAGCTGGAGCTTGGATATCTGCTCCATTAGATATGATTATTGCAAAAGACTATGCATTGGTTGCAAATGTAGGAATTTCTGCTGGAAAAATTGTAAAAGCTCCTTCTATAACAAAATATGTTGGTGGAGAATTTATTGGAGAAAGTAAAGAAGAAGTGAAAATAATTGAAATGTATAGAGGTAAATATAAAAGATTTGAGAATCCACTAAATCCAACTGATGATGAGATTAAAAATGTTTATGGTGATTTACTTGATGGAATGTATGATGAGTTCATAAATCATATGGCAACTTATCGAAAAATAGATCAAACTGTTCTAAGAGATGAAATTGGGGCAAAAGTATTGTTTGCAAAAGATGCTTTGGAGTATAAATTTGTTGATGAATTAGGAAATGAAGAATTTGCATTAGACACATTTTCAAAAAAAATAAATTCTAGTAGTGATGTAATTATCCTAGATACCAACCTATCTAGTGAGTTTGGATTATTAGAATCATTATTTGGTATGACAAAATCATATGTAAACACAAAGTTAGGGAATAATACTATTCAATCTTCCTACATTTGTAATCCTGAACAAATTTTATCATTTTATGGAAATATAGATAATTACTGTAAATAGATCTTGATATTTAATTTTATTTTGATAAACTTAAATTAGTACTTTTATAAAATTGAATGAGGTATCTGTGATGTTAAAACAAAAACAAGATACAGAAACATTAAAGGCTTTTGTAATTCATAAGAATTGTGGATTGTCATTACACATCTCTCCAAACGGAGAGATGTACCAAAACACAGTACATGGGATGATCAAAATACCGAATCCTCCTGTAAAAATTTAAATTAATAATTGAGAAAGGATACATTTAATTATGTGTCCTTTTTATTTTATAACAATCCTAAAAATTTACTTGACAGTCCCCATTATATACATTATAATGTATATAAGTGGTGATTAGTGGTGAATAATGTGGATTAAAAGATTATAATTTTATAGTTAATATATGTTTATAGGTGAATTTAATCATTCATTAGATATAAAAGGAAGAATTGCTTTACCAAAAAAGTTTAGATCTGACTTAGAAAAGGGTTTAGTGATTACAAAGGGGCTTGATAATTGTCTCTGGATTTATACTATGGAAGAATGGAATAATTTAGCTAAAAAACTAGTTAATCTTCCAATTAGTCAATCTGATACTAGAGCTTTTAGTAGAATAATGTTGGCTGGAGCTATGGATGTGACTTTGGATTCACAAGGTAGAATAGTTATCCCTGAATATCTTAGGACATATGCTAATATTAATAAAAAAGTAATTATAGCTGGATTATATGATAGATTAGAACTTTGGGATCAAGAAAAATGGGATGAATATAAATCAAAAACTGAAAGTAAAGTTGATGAATTGGCTGAAAGATTAGGTGAGCTAGGCATATAAATTAATTATTATTATGAATACCAAGTGGGAACACATATCTGTAATGAAACAAGAGTCAATTGATTTTTTGAATATTGATCCTGAAAAAAATTATGTAGATGCCACTTTAGGACTAGGAGGACATTCAAAAAAAATAGTAGATAAACTATCTACTGGCAAATTAATTTGTATTGATACAGATGAGGAAGCACTTACTTTAGCACAAAAGAATCTGAAAGAATTTGATGAGAAAATTATATTTTGCAATGATAATTTTGCTAACATCAAAAATATTATTAAAGAATTTAATTTTGAATCTATCTCAGGTGGTATTCTTGCAGATCTAGGTGTATCATCAATGGAATTAGATAATTCTGAAAGAGGATTTAGTTTTCTAAAGAATGCTGATTTAGACATGAGAATGAATAGAAATCAAAGTTTAACAGCAAAATATATAGTTAATAATTATTCAATTACAGATCTCATAAATATATTCAAGATTTATGGTGATGAAAAATTTCCTGGTAGAATTGCAAGAGCAATATGTGATAGGAGAAGAAAAAAATCAATCAAAGAGACTCTAGATTTGGCTTCAATAATTAAAAACTCTGTACCTATAAAATTCCAGAATACAAAAATTCATCCAGCAACCAAAGTATTTCAAGCTCTTAGAATAGAAGTGAATGATGAATTAAATGTGCTCAAAAAATTTTTGTTAGATTCAATAGATTTATTAGAAAGTAAAGCGAGACTAGTAATAATATCATTTCATTCTGGTGAAGATAGAATAGTGAAAAATGTGTTTAGAGATAAATACCTTGAGGGAAGTGTTAAATTATTAACAAGAAAGCCTTTAACTCCATCCGAATATGAAATTAATGAAAATATTAGATCAAGAAGTGCAAAAATGAGAATATTAGAAAAAATTTAAGCTAAAAATTTATGAATAATCCATCCATTAATACTAATTTGAATAAATTTATTTACAGTGTATTATCAATACTAATTTTACTTTGTTTAGTTTATATCAATGAGACTAGCTCTCTCTCTACTCAAGGATATGTTATTAGTGATTACCAAAAAAATCTTTGGGAAGCTGAACAATCTCAAGTTAACCTAAATACTAGCATTGCACAACAAAGCTCAATTTTAGCATTAAATGAGAATGCCAATCAAAATTCAATGGAAAAATCTAATCCTATATATATAAATAATGTAGATACTGTTGTAATCAAGTAGGGATTTTATAATTTGTTATGATGAAAAAGCTAAATTACAAAAATAATATTTATCATGATAAAAATGAAAATAATGATAATAATAAATTAAGTAAATGGAGATTAATAATTTTCGTACTTATAGTGATTTCAATATTTCTAATAATGATTATTAAATCATTTCAAATACAAATCTTAAATTATGATCTTTATTCTAATTTAGCCGCTTCACAACATTTTAAAGAATATATTATAAATGGGAAAAGAGGATCTATATTTCTACAAGATATAAAAAATCAATCTTATTTTCCAATAGCAATAAATAAAAAAAAATATGACCTTATTATTGATCCTAGTCTTCTTTCTAAAGAATCTTCTGAGTATGTTAATTCAGTAAAACAAATTTTATTTAAAAAAATACCAGGAATCGATCCTTTAAAGTTTGATGATCAGCTTTCCAAATCAGAGTTAAAATGGCAATTAGTTCAAAAAGATATAGAAGAAGAAGTTGTAAATGAAATCAATCAAAAAAAACTTAACGGTATTTATTTTGAAGAAAAAATAAGTAGATTTTATCCAGAAAAAAACTTAGCTTCCCAAGTAATTGGATTTGTTCAGAAAGATAATATAGGAGAAGGTAAATATGGGGTAGAAGGTCACTTTAATAATATTTTGAAAGGTGAAAATGGATTTAAAAAACAAGAAACTGATATAACTGGTAATTGGCTTGCTTTTGGAGAATCTAACAATATAGATGCTGTTGATGGTGCTGATATTGTACTTACTATTGATCATAATATTCAATACAAATTAGAATCTACATTACAAAAATTACAAGATGAATTTAAACCAAAATATTCAATGGGATTAATTATGGATCCAAAAACTGGAGATATTCTAGCTATGGCTACACTCCCCTCCTTTGATCCTAATAATTATAACTTAGTTTCAGATATAAATATTTTTTCTAACCCAACTATATCTAATTTGTATGAACCTGGATCAATATTTAAACCTTTCACAGCTGCTATAGGGCTTGACACTGGAGCATTTTCTTCAGAAACAAAATTTACTGACACAGGTGAACTTACATTAAATGGATTTACAATAAAAAATGCTTTAGAAAAAAAATATGGAGAACAAACAATGACCAATGTTCTGGAAAAGTCTATAAACACTGGGACTGTATTTATGCAACAAAAAGCAGGAAAAGAAGCTTTTGTTGATTATTTATCAGATAAATTTAATTTCCCTAATAAAACTAATATTGATTTACCTTCTGAGGCTACTTCTAATATCTCTAATATTACAAAATCTATAAGAGACTCTAGGGATATAAATTATGCTACAGCATCTTTTGGACAAGGAATCTCAATGACTCCTATAAGATTATTATCCTCATTTAATTCTTTTGTAAATGATGGTATAATTATGAAGCCTCAGATTGTGAAAGAAATTAAATTAAGTAATGGAGAAGTGAAAAAAAATGAACCAATAATTGAATCACAGGCTTTATCTAAAGAAAGTTCAGAAGAATTATCTAAAATGCTTGTTAGTGTTGTAAATAATGGACATGGATCAAAAGCCGGAGTAGAAGGATATAATATAGGTGGAAAAACAGGAACAGCACAAATTGCTATTAAAGGAGGCTACGGAGAAGACACATTTCAATCATTTATAGAATTTGTCACACTAGATGATCCTAAATACACATTATTAATCTCATTAGATTCTCCGAAAGATGTAAGGTTTTCCGATACTTCAGTTGTTCCAGCTACAAAAGAACTAAATGAATTTTTGATCAATTATTTTGAAATTATACCAGAATCTAATTAACCTAATATGAAACATTTTATTATTAACATTTTAAAGAGATTAACAAAAAAAATACTTACTAAAAATAATGTTCAAATTATTGTAATTACTGGTAATGTTGGAAAAACTAGTGCTAGAAATAATTTAGTTGAGTTTTTATCTCAATACGATACAGTTGGAACTAATCTTGATAACTATAATAGTGATATAGGGGTAATATTATCAATACTAAAAGAAAAATCTCCTAAGAAAAACCCTTTCTCTTGGCTTAGAATAATTCTCAAAGCATGGATTATGTCAATCTCCAAACAGAAGAATTTTCCTTCTATTTGGGTATTAGAATTAGGGATAGATTTCCCAAAAGATATGGATTTTTTTGTAGATAACTTTCTAAAATTTGATGTAATTATATTTGGATATGTTGGTAAAAATCCTGTACATTTAGGTAATTTTAAAAATAGAGATGAACTTATCTTAGAGAAATCTAAAATACTTAGAGGGCTAAAACCTGATGGACTCTTGATTATAGATGGAGATGATTCTTATTTAAAAAAATATTACAATAATAGATCTAATGTTATTTCTTATGGATTTTCTGATTCAGTTGACCTTAAAGCTTCAGATTTTAAAATTAAACTCACAATTGATAATAATAAAGAAACTATAGAAAAATTTTATTCCAAAATTGTACCAAAAGGAAGTTTCAAAATAAGCTATAAAGGTAGTAATATTCCTTTTCATGTTGATTATTTATTAGCAGAACACCAGATTTATGCTTTATTATCAACTATTGCTTTTGCTATTCATACAAATATAAATCTAGTTGATATTTCTAAGCAAATTACCTCCATAAAACCTTTAAAAGGTAGGTTAAGAATAATTGAAGGAATAAAAGATAGTTTATTAATGGAAGATACTTATAATTCAGCTCCAAAAGCTATGGAATCAGCAATCAAAACTTTATATGATATAAAAATTCCTAATATCAGAAGAGTGGCCATTTTAGGATCTATGAAAGAGTTAGGAAAAGATTCTGATAAAATTCATAAAAACATAGGTAAACTACTATCTCAAAATGTAGATTTATTTATTGCTGTTGGAGAAGAAATTAAACCCGCATTTCAAGAATTTAATAAATTGACCAAATCCAAAGAAAAATCTATTTGGGTTCCAAATTCTAATTCTATTTTAGAAAGAATTACTGACCTTATTACTTCTAATGATTTGATTCTAATAAAAGGATCTGAGTCTTCTAGGATGGAAAAAATATCTGCTAAATTATTATTAAATCAAAAATTTAGTAAAGAGCTTTTACCAAGACAATCCAAAGACTGGTTAGCTAAAAACTAAATACAAAAAATTTTATAAACTTTATCTAAACTATTAAAAAATATTTCCAAATCTTGTTTAGTTGTGTATATACCAAAACTAATTCTAACACTTCCATTTATATTTAATAATTTTGCTAAAGGTTCAGCACAATGAAAACCTACCCTAACACAAATACCATCATCTGCCAGAATTTGTGCTATATCATGCTGATGAATACCTTTTATATTAAAAGAAATTAAAGTTTTTCTGTATAAATAATCTTGACTTCCATAAATAGTAATATATTTTCTTCTCCCCAATTCCTGAATAGCATAAGCCATCAAAGATTTTTCATCTTCCATAATAGTATCAAATCCTATTTTTTGTACAAAACTAATTGCTCTTGCAAGCCCTATAACTTCTGCTATAGAAGGTGTTCCTGCTTCAAATCTTTCTGGAATAGTAGTTAATTGATAAGAATTATAATTAACCCTAGAAACCATTCCCCCACCAAGCTGATTTGGGATTAAGTTTTGTAATAGCTTATATTTCCCATATAAAACTCCTACCCCAGTTGGCCCATATAATTTATGTCCTGAAAAAACCATAAAATCTATGTCTTGCTGTGTAACATCAATTGGAATATGAGCAATAGACTGACAAGAATCTAATACTACTAAGGCTTGATTTAGATGAGCTTTTTTTATGATTTTATCTAAATTTAGAAGTGTTCCTAATACATTAGAAATATGAGTGAGAGCAACTATTTTAGTTTTAGAGGTTATCAAAGTAAGATAATCCTCTTCTTTGATAATTCCTTGATTAATATCTACATACTTTATTATTACTCCTTTCCGCTCGGCTACTCTTTGCCAAATAAGAAGATTACTATGATGTTCTCCGTAAGATAAGATTATTTCATCACCTTTTTCTAGATTATCAGAAAGCATCAAAGCTAATTGATTGATACCATCTGTACTATTCTTTGTTATAATTATTTCTTCCCATCTCTTGGCTCCAATAAAATCGGCTATTATTTGTTTACTTTCTAGATATTTTTGATTTGTCTTAACTGCATTAGGATATATATTACTATGCAAATTTGCTCTATAATCATAATAATATTCGTTCATTGCCTTCACTACACAGTCAGGGGAAAGGGTGCTGGCTGCAGAATCTAAATAACAAAAATTTTCTTTTTGTAAGATTCTGAATTTAGATTTTAAGTTCATAGGGAAAGAATTATTCATTAATATCCTGATTATACTATATTTCTTACAAAATAAAAAGAACAGATTTCTCTGCTCTTTTCTTTTACTAGAATATCAGCTCATCATCTTCCAATGTTTGTTCACTACTTAATTCTTTTGGAATTTGGTCTATCTCTTATTTATATACTATTGTTTAAATTCATATTCTAATGCTCTTGGTATTTTTCTATTATTATATATTTTCTCACATTTTTGATACTTTATTTATTAAATTATGGTGCTGGACATGTTCCCCATAATGGCTGAATAGAATTAAATGCACCAAAAGACCATGGATTTGTTATATTATTTACACACCATCCACTTAAATCTTGAGTAAAATTATCTGCACCATTAAACATCCCATCCATATTAATTACATTTGATACATTCCAATTTCCTATTGGCTGATTAAAAGAGGTTAAATCTGTAGGGTAACCGTTTACATACAAATTTTCCCAAAGATAATCAAACATCCAGCTCATATCTGTTACACTAGATGTATTCCAACCACCTATCGGCTGGTTAAATGCTAAGGCATTACTAAACATTGAGCTCATATCTGTTACATTACTTACATCCCAACTACCTATAGACTGATTAAATACCAAGGCATAAGTGAACATTCCATCCATATTAGTAACACTTGCTGTGTTCCAATTCCCTATTGGCTGATTAAATGATATTGCGCTATCAAACATAGATCTCATATTCGTAACACTTGATGTATTCCAATTCCCTATTGGCTGATTAAAGGCTTTTGCATTACTAAACATACCACCATAAGAGAAACTACCATCACCCCCCATATTTGTTACACTTGCTGTGTTCCAATTTCCTATTGGCTGATTAAATACTAAGGCATTACCAAACATACCACTCATATCTGTTACACTACTTACATCAAAACTTCCTATTGGTTGATTAAAGGCTGTTGCAGAATTAAACATATTTTCCATATTTGTAACACTTGATGTATTCCAATTTTCTATTGGCTGATTAAAGGCTTCAGCAGAAGCAAAGACCCTTGACATATTAGTTACACTTGATGTATTCCAATTATTTATATTTGAATTAAATAATATTGCACTAATAAACATACCCTCCATATCTGTTACTTGACTCATTCTTGGAATATCTGTACTACTTATATATTCCATGGCACTAGCTCCTGCAAATGCATAACGAAAGCTCTTAAATTCTATTGTTCCCCATTGTTCTACTCCTTTTAAAGCTCCTTTTGATCTACTCCATGCATAGCTCGAATAATCCCAATAATCACTTGTATATGTCAATCCTGGAAAATTTCCTACTATTGAGATAAAGGTATTTGGTGGGGGAGATATATATTCTCTAGTTAAAGTCATACTATCTCCTGCATTCTTGGTTATTCTTTGTGTATTACCTGGATCTAGACTATCATCTCCCCATCTTATTATAAAATCATATTCATATTCATCGTACAATCTGATATCCAAAAATCCTCCATTATAGCCTGCTATCTCCAATCCATCCCATTTTGTAATGAAAGCTCTATGGGTTTTTGTTGTTATATTACTTGGATTACTTGTTTCTACTATCTCTATATTTATATCTGGTAATGGATCATATATATTTGTTGTGACTGTATCATAATTTGGATTAAATCCTATATTACAAGCTTGGCTACTTGTATTTCCTAGTATCTCATAATTACATGTATAGTTCTCTGGGTTTGTTATATTAGGGCGAATTGTTCCATCAGGATTTATTATTATCTCTTGTTGTACTACTACACCTCCTCCACCAGAACCAACTACCACTCCACTTCCAACAGGTACACCTGCTATTACACTGACATCTCCTAATATTATCTTTGCTATTATCTCTTGCCCCACATCTCCTGCTTGTATTGGATAGGTTGTTCCTCTTCCTACTTCTATCTCTACTCCATTGGTATCTACTCTATACCATACTATTTCCCATTCTGTCAATACAAATCCAGCTGGGGTTAAGTTTGCTGTTAATGTATCTCCTTCATTTGTTCCTCCTGATGAATCTATAGTAACTCCTAGTGTCATTGGGTTTAATGCTACTACATTACCCAACCCTGAATTCTTTGCTACTATACTTACTTTATTATTTGTTGTATTTATTCCTACTAAATACCCTGTTCTGTCTTGGGGTGCCGCATTTGCTGTTTTATAGAATATGTTTTCTCCTATTCCAAACTGTAACCCTGAGTCTTTTGGTATTTCTGCTACATAGGTTGGCACTAATACTCTTAAATCTATTAGACCATCTGTTGCACAATCTACTCCTTCATTTGCTAATATTGCATTACTATCTAACTTTCCTGTATTACATACTTCTCTATATGTTCCTTCTGTGAATCCTACTTGTGTTAATGCATCTGGATATTTACCTTCTGCTATATAATATTGCTCTATTGCTTTATTTAATTGATTTATTTCACTTGCTCTTTCTGCTTGTCTTACTTTTCCTATCTGTCTTAATGGATTTATAGCGACGATTACTATTCCCGCTAATATTCCTATTGCGGCGATAACTAATAATATCTCTAATAATGTGAAGCCTTTCTTTATATCTTTTTCAATTATTTTATTCATATATTTTTACTTATTCTTATATTTCTTTCTTGTTATTATATATTAGATTTTTATATAATATCCTTGTACTTTATTATATCATATTTTTTTCACTTTAAAAAACTATTCCTATCAAATAACCTGCTGCCTGTCCTTTATAATTTGTAAATGATCCTCCAAGCATAATCTTATTGTTATTTTGAATAGATGAAGTTAAAACTTGATTATTAAAGCCTGTTCCTATATTAAAGCTATTATCTCGACTCCCATCACTGTTTAATCTTATTATTCTATTTGCAGCAGCTCCCTGATAGGTTGTGAAACTTCCTCCTATTATTAGTTTACCGTCATTCTGAGTTGATATACTATAAACAATATTATTAAATCCTGTACCTATATTAAAACTATTATCTCGACTCCCATCACTATTTAATCTTATTATTCTATTGACACCAACCCCTTGATAATTTGTGAAATCTCCTCCTACTATTACTTTTCCATCATTTTGAATTATTATACTTCTTACATTAGAACTAATACCTGTTCCTATATTAAAACTATTATCTCTACTTCCATCACTATTTAATCTGATGATTCTATTGGCAGTTATTCCTTGATAAGTTGTAAAACTTCCTCCTATTATCACTTTTCCATCCCCCTGAATTCCTATAGAAAGAACTCCACCATTAAACCCTGTGCCTATATTAAAACTATTATCCCGACTTCCATTAATATTTAATCTTATTATTCTATTGGCAGCTCCTCCCTGATAAGCTGTGAATCCTCCTCCTACTATCAACTTACCATCATTTTGTATAGATATAGAATTAACACTACCATTAAATCCTGATAACAGATTAAAACTATTATCTCGACTCCCATCACTATTTAATCTTATTATTCTATTGACACCAACCCCTTGATAATTTGTGAAATCTCCCCCCACTATTATCTTTCCATCGTTCTGAATATTTGTTATCAAAACATTATTATTAAATCCTGTTCCCACATTAAAACTATTGTCTCTACTTCCATTAGTATTCAATCTCATTATTCTATTTATAGATTCTCCTTGATAGGTTATAAATTCCCCTCCTATTATTGTCTTCCCATCACTCTGACCTGTTATAGTTCTAACATTACCATTAAGTCCTGGACCTAAATTAAGACTTGAATCTGTACTTCCATTTATATCAACTCTAATCATTCTGTTAGCAGTCAATCCTTGATAGGTTATGAAAGCTCCACCTATTATGAGTTTACTATCAGTCTGAATTAGTATAGTATTAACACTACTACTAAAACCTGTTCCTATATTAAAGCTATTATCTCGACTTCCATCACTGTTTAATCTGATGATTCTGTTTGCAGAAACTCCCTGATAGGTTGTGAAAGCTCCTCCTATAATTACTTTCCCATTGGTTGCTATATTTATACTTAATATATTATTATTAAATCCTGTCCCTATATTGAAGCTATTATCCCGACTCCCATCACTATTTAATCTTACTATTCTGTTTAGAGTTACTCCCTGATAGGTTGTGAAACTTCCTCCTACTATAACCTTCCCATCACTTTGACTTGCTATACTATAAACAATATTATTAAATCCTATCCCTATATTGAAGCTATTATCCCGACTTCCATCACTGTTTAATCTGATGATTCTGTTTGCAGAAACTCCCTGATAGGTTGTGAAATCTCCCCCTATTATTATTCTTCCATCACTCTGAATTGTTATACTCCTAATATTAGAACTAAAACCTGTACCTACATTAAAACTATTATCCCGACTTCCATCACTGTTTAATCTGATGATTCTGTTTGCAGAAACTCCCTGATAAGTTGTAAAACTTCCTCCTATTACCACCTTACCATCACTCTGAACACTTGAAGTAAGAATAATATTATTAAATCCTGTTCCTATATTAAAACTATTATCTCGACTCCCATCACTATTTAGTCTTATTATTCTGTTAGCTACTACTCCCTGATAGCTTGTAAAACTTCCGCTTACTATAATCTTACCATCACTCTGAATTGAATTGCTATAAACAATATTATTAAATCCTGTTCCCACATTAAAACTATCATCCCTACTCCCATCACTATTTAATCTTATTATTCTATTTGCACTAGCTCCTCGATAAGTTGTAAAATCGCCTACTACTATCATTTTTCCGTCACTCTGAGTTGAAATTACACGAACAATATTATCAAATCCAATAGGATCACTTATATCTACATTAAGATCTTTGTCACCTGAAGTTAATAGTATCGCATTCCCTCCACTATCCAGTGCTAAGGTTTTTTTTCCTAAAACTATTTTTGCTATTATCTCTTTACCCTCATCTTCTGGCTTTACAGTATAACTCAATCCTTTACCTACCTCTGTTTCTACACCACCTGATACCGTATACCATATTATATCATCTTGATTTATATCTAATCCAAAAGTTCCTAGTATTGCATTCAAAATATTCCCCACAACATTAACTCCACTTATCTCTAATGTTATATCCATTGGATTGATTGATATTAAATCTCCTAATTGAGCCTTATCTGCCCATAAACTTATTTTATTAGTAGCAGAATTAACCCCTATTTTATATCCTCCTTCTTTTGGATCTCTTGGTATTGATCCTACATAATCTGGAACTAATAATCTTAAATCTACTTTACCAGTACAATCTATGATTCCATTTTCTGTTGTCTCATTTTTTGTATCACAAATTTCTAAATAATTTCCGACTGGTATTCCAGATGGATACACCCCATTACTAATATAATATTGATCTAATGCTTTATGAATTGTGTTTATCCCAGACCATCTACTAGCATTATCTGCTTTCCCTAACTGTATAAAAGAATTAATAGCTACTACTGCGATTGAAACTATTAATCCTATTATTGCTACTGACAACATTATTTCAAACAAAGTGAAACCTTTTTTATTTATTTTTATTAATTTCTTCATAATTATTGATTTCTTCTTATTGATATCTACTTCTAATTATATCATATTTTTACTATCTTTCACTTGTGGATTATTTTTATATTGAAGGATAAGTTTTGTATATTCAAATGTTGCTGTATAAATTCTTTTTATTCTTCTAGGTTCTATAATTAATCTCCACAGCCATTCTAATCCTATTTTTTGAATTAAGATAGGTGCTCTTAATTTTTCGCCTATAAAAAAATCTAAAGTTCCACCAAAACAAAATATAATTGTTTTAGCTTTTTTACCAACAAGATATTTTTTTAGATTATTAGCAAAAATTTCTTGCTTGGGTGGTGATAATGCTAATATTACAATTTCAGCTTTTGATTGATATATTTTTTCAAATAATATTTTATCATTTTCTTTTATAATATCATAATACTGTCCTACCAAATTTATATTTTTATATTCATTCTCTATTTTTATTTTACTTTTATCAGAAACTTCTTTAGTACCACCAACAAGGTATATACTTCTACTACTAGAATCTACTATCTTTAATATATCATAAAATAAATCTGATCCACTTATTTTTTCTGGAAAAACTTGATATAACTCAGAATTTCTAGTAAGTATATAAAATAATGATTTTACAAAAGATATATTATTATTTAGATATAATCCTGCCCAAAGTATTCCCACCCCATCAGCAATAGAAATATCAGCTTCATCTAATGCTCTTTGAAATTTTCGGTTATTCTCTGCCATTACAATAAATTCAGAATAAGGTGTCACAACATAATATACATAATCTTCATCTAACATTGATTTTAGATTATTAATTAAAACTTCTTTAGTAAAAGTTTGTATTCCAACTTTACCTACATATCTCTTCATATTTATTTAAAATCACTTTTTATAGATAAAAATTCTGTTACATCTATATTGCTTAGATCTTTTTCAACCAAGGATATTTTATCTTTAAAAAATTTTTCATCAAAACTTGAAGTATTCTGATTTTGATATAAAATTCCTAATGGAAACTTCTCTCCTTCATCTATTTCTATAGATTTTATCAAGGCTTGTGTTTTATCTTGAGGATTATAACCTATATCTTCCAAATTATAACTTTTAGTTGAATAAAAACTATAAGTATTTATGTAATTATAAGTAACACATGGCTGATAAGCATTTACAAAAGAAAAACCTTTATGTAAAATTCCTTGTTTGATCATTTGTGTCAGATGTTTAACATTACCTGCGAATCCAGAAGCTACAAATGTAGCATTAGCACTAATTGCTAACATAGAAGGGTTAAGAGGATTCTCTACTATTTCATCTATACTCATACCTGATTTATAATCTGTATCTGAAGTAGAAGAATTTTGTCCTTTCGTAAGTCCATATACTTGATTATTATGCAATAAAACTGTTATATCTATATTTCTTTTACAGGCATGTATAAAGTGTTGTAGACCTTCTGATAGCAATCCCCCGTCTCCACCTATAACAATTACATTTAATTTATGATTAGCTAATTTAACTCCTTCTGCTATTGGAATAGATCTCCCATGTAGTCCATTGAAATGATTATATTCCAACCAATAAGGCATTTTGCCAGAACAACCTACATCTCCTACTAAAACTATATCGTATTTAGGAATGTTTAATTCAGTAATTGCATTTTTAAGTGCAACCCAAATACCAAAGTTTCCGCAACCAGGACACCAATTTGGTTTATCCTGTGTTGTATATTTAGCAATATTTTCTTCTTCTAATTTAGTATTATTCATATCTTTATTTAAAGTAATTTTTTGTGTATAAATCTAACAATTTCTTCTGGGTAAAATGGTTCTCCATTATATTTCAATAAATGTTCATCAGCCAAGAATCCAATTTTCTCTTTCAGTAGTCCAGCAAACTGTCCTGTAAAATTATTCTCTACGATAACAACTTTATTTAAATTTTCTAAAATAGGTAATAATTTTTTTTCATCTAATGGATACACATATATAAAATGTATTACATTAATTGAAATCTCTTGTTCTTCTAGAATTCTACCTGCTTCAATACATACATTTTTATTTGATCCCCAACAAATGATAGTTATATCTGTTTTATCTTTTCCATAAATAATAGGCTTTGGTATTTCTGGTAAGACAGATTTTTCTTTTGACATCCTCTTATTCATTTGTTCTATTCTATTTTCAGGATCTTCACAAAGTTGACTTAATTGATTATGTTCATCTGAAGTTGACGCTGTGATTAATCCTACTATTCCTGGAAAAACTCTTGGAGAGACTCCATCCTTAGCTAATTCATACCTTCTATATTCATCTGCTCCTAATTCTTTAGCAGATTTTATAATAGAACCTCTTTCTAAAAAAACTTTATCGAATTCGAAATCTTCAAATATCATTTTTGAATTAGATAAATATTCATCTGATAAAATAATAACTGGTAACTGATATTTATCTGCCAAATTAAAAGCTTTTTGTGTATGATAAAAAGCTTCTTCCGAATCTCCTGGTGCTATTATTATCCGTGGGAATTCACCTTGAGATGAATGTAATACAAATCTTAAATCTGATTGCTCTGTTTTAGTTGGAAGACCTGTACTAGGCCCTCCTCTCATAGCATTTAGTACAACTAAAGGGGTTTCAGACATACCAGAAAATCCTATTGTTTCAGTCATTAAAGAGAATCCTCCTCCTGAAGTCATTGTCATTGATCTTACCCCAGAATAAGAAGCTCCAATTGTCATATTAACAGCTGAGATTTCATCTTCAGCTTGGAGACATAAAATATTATATTGTTTAGATAATTTATTTAATGATTCAAAAGTTGGAGTTGCAGGAGTCATAGGATAAGCTGAAACAAAACTCACACCTGATCTTATAGCCCCTAATGTAATTGCATCTGATCCAGTTAATAGAACATGTTGCATCTCTTTATTTATATTAGGATTGAATATCTTAGGAGTTTTAATATAATTATTTTTAATATAATTATATCCATTTTCCAAAGCTTGGAGATTATTTACGAAAATTTTTTCTGATTTCTTTTTATATTTTTTTGTTAATATATTATTCATAACAGATATATCCATTTTTAAAACTGAGATTAAAGCACCTATACCAATAGTATTTATATAAAAATTAGTTTTTTCTATTTCTTTTGATAACAGAGATAAGGGTATTCCAATTGGGTAAAATTTTTGTTTAAAATTAGGCTTTGGTAAAAAACTTTCTTTTATTATTCCACTATCATAAATAAGAATGCTATTAATAACTAAATCTTTTTTATGAATTTCAATAGAATCCTTATCTAAAGCTATAAGTATATTAATTTTTTTATCTGCATTTTTAATTCTTTCTTCAGACACTCTAATCATGGAAGAATTAGGACCTCCTTTTATTAAGCTAGCATAGTCTTTCCAATTAAAAGTATATAAACCTAAATTATAAAAATATTCTTCAATAATGGATCCCATACTCAAAACTCCTTGTCCAGCTTTTCCAGCTACGGTAATCTGGATTTGATTTTTTATTTGCATAAATTTTTATTGTTAATAGTTTAATATCTATATTATACTATATTTATATTATTTTTTCTACATAAAAAAAGACAAGTTTTTACTCTTATCTTTTTTTATTAATTAATTTTTATTGAGGTCCTAATGGAGTATTCTGATCTATCACAAATCCATATTCCAAAACATCGTCAGTGACAGCACCTATTGCATCCATTGCCTCAGGAGATAATCCTGAAACTCTATCGGTAAAGATTGCAGGACCTGATTCTATAATAGAAGCAACTACTCTTCTTCCATTTTTTGGATTTGTAACCAAAACTTTTTTATTAGTGTGCCAAGCTTTTGATGAAGATGTGTTTGATATAGTAGAGGTAAATGGTCTTGGTCTCCAAGCTATATTTTGATATTTGTATACGAATACAACTTCTTCTCCATTATTAGCATTAACTGGTCCTGTAATGGTTATATTTGAACTAACATTAGAATTTTTAAAATTTGAACTAACATCATATCCTCTTGATTCAACTTTTAAGGTTGTATCATTAATTTTTGAATAAGCAATAATTTCTGAGCCTACTTTAACATAACCTGTTGAAGGAAATTGTGTAGCATTATTTACTAAAATTTGATTATCTCCAGATCCTAAGTTAGCTCTCAATGAAGTTCTAGCCTCATACCAATTAACATAATTCCATCTCATTGTAATATAATATTTTTCAGCTTCCACACCTCCTGGAGCTATTGAGCTATTTCTACTACCTGCTGGACAACTAGAACTAAATGCTCCACCACTGCTTAGTAATCCATTTTGCAAATCATATCTTGTCCCTGCATTTGCATAATGTTGTTCTGGTGTTTCATTACAATTTACTGGTAAATGTTGTTCTCTAGCTGTTTTTCCTGATGTAGCTGGTATTTGATAACCTTGAAGATTAGCTGTAGTAACATCACCAACTAATTCTCCAAGTGGATGAAGAGCTATCTGATCATCAGAAGCAGATCTTACATTTTCCCATCTATAACCTAGTGCTAAAAAGATTTTATCACTACCAATTGGCCTTCTTTTTCCATCTTCTATTAAATATACTGAAGTTCTATCTGCTATAAGAGAACCATTATTGAATCCTATTGGAACACCTTTAGAATAATTATCTATAACTCTAGATTGTAGTTGTAATATATCTTGCCAATTATATCCATATGAATTAAATATATCAGGACTTAGTATTTGTCTTAACTCATTATTTTTTACTATATATAAGGTTGGTGAGCCATAAGCTTTTAGGATACTATTTTCAGAATACTTTTTAAGCCTACTAAATATAGGTCCTTCTGCAATAATTGATAATTCATAATCAGTAGCTCTTCTCACTTGATTCCAATTAAGTCCATAGCTTTCAAATATTTCTGCAGATCCTATTGGTAATCTTTGATTATTTTGCATCAAAAAAACACTAGTATCACTAGATATTAAAAGACCATCTGGATAATATTGATTTTCTCCAGTTGGGAAAGAATCTATTACAGCTTGACTAACTTGAATAGAAGAACTCCATCTATATCTTGCTTCAAATATTAAAGGAGATGGAATATATCTTTTTTGACCTTTCTCCAAAACATACATATGTCCAGTTGGTCCATAAATAAGACTACCATCTGGATAATTACTATTACTAGTTAATACATCTCCAATTGGATGGGGTTCTATTTCTCTATCCGAAACTGAAATAACATTTTCCCACTTATAACCTTTACCTAAAAAAGTTTCTCCAGAATCTATAGGTCTTCTATATGTATTAGAAACAACATATACAGTACCTCCATAAGCTAAAAGAGAGCCTTCTCTAAACTGCATTTTAGATCCTGTAGGAATAGAATCTAGATCAGTTTGAGTTGTAACAACTAAATCTTCCCATCTGAATTGAGATATTAACATTTGAGGAGATTCAATATGTCTTTTCAACCCATTTTCTATATAATATACTTTAGGATCATTTATAGATTTAACCAATAATCCATTGGGAATTTCTACTGCATCTGCATAAATTGGAAAGAAAAGCATTCCTATTACCAATATCTTATATAACAAATTATTTTTTAGCATATGTTTTAATTATTTTAAATTTATATTATTTTTAATTATAGATAATAAGTATAAAACAATACCTACAACTATAAATAAAAAACCAAAAACAACTAGGATTGGAACAATTATCATCTGAATAAACTTAATTATTAGTGATAATAAAACAAATATAGTTCCTAATATAATTAAAAATTTTGGATTTAAATTAGAATATATATTTTTATAACTATTTGAATCTTTGTCTACTATTTTTACTTTCATAAATAACTATTCTTTAATAATCTCTATTGTATTAATTTTCACATTTTCAATAGGTAAATCATTATAATCTACTTCAACATTTTCAATAGCTTCTACTACTTCCATTCCTTCTACAACTTTACCAAAATTAGTATGAGCTCCATCTAACCAAGGAGTTGATTCTGCTGTTACTATAAAAAATTGTGATCCATTTGTATTTTTACCAGAATTAGCCATAGCTATACTACCTTTTACTAATTTTTCATCATTAAATTCATCATCAAACTTAAAGTCTGGTCCACCAGTACCAAAGATACTTTTCTTACTTGGATCTTTAGTTAATGGGTCTCCACCCTGAATCATAAAATCTTTAATAACTCTATGAAATAGAATATCATCATAATAGTCATCTCTAACAAAATCCATTATATATCCTACTGTTTTTGGAGATTTATCCTTAAAAAGTTCTACTGTAATGTCACCTTTGCTTGTATTAATTTTTATTAGCGGGTTTATAACATCATTCATATTATTATCATTAATAGTATCATCTTCTTTTATATCACTTAGATTTGCTTCTAGATTTGGGTCTTTTGTATAACTCGAATTATTACTTATAACCTTAGACAATCCAAATCCAAAGAGTACAAATCCAATAAAAAAGTATATATATTGTTTCATAAATTTATATTAATTATTACACACTATATTATATATTATAGCAAATTTTTTTAAATTAATAAATCATTTTTTCAAAAGTTTTATTTCCTTCTCTTTTAATATAACATTTTTCTGGGAATAACACATAAAAAGTGGTTCCTTGATTTTGATGAGATGAAAACCATATATCTCCATGAATCTCTTTCAAAATTGATTTTACTAAGTATAATCCTAAACCTGTTCCATCAGTATCTACATCATACACATTATCTGCTCTAAATAGTTTAGTAAATATTTTATCTTTTTGTTTTTCTGGTATACCAATACCAGAGTCTTTAACTGATAGTAAAATATTATTTGATCTAATTGATTTATCTTGAAAAGAAACTTCTTTTTTTATTGATAAGGATACTTCTATACTTCCTTTGTTTTTAGTATATTTAATTGCATTAGAAAATATATTTTGAAAAATTACCCTTATTAGAACTTCATCTCCAATATACATTTCTGGTATTTTTTTATCAATTTTAACAATAAATTTTATTTTCTTCTCTTTTATAATACCTTTAAATTCTGATTCTAAATCTTTAATCATATGTCTTATGTTGAAATTAGATGGAGTTATTGCAAATGAACCTAATTCTAATCTAGATACATTTAATAAAGAGTTTACTAAATTAATCATTCTACCAGTTGATTTTTGAATTTCTTGAATAAACTCTCTACTATCATCTGATAAACTATCACTTAATAATTCAGCATACCATCTAATTGAAGTAAGTGGGGTTTTTAATTGATGAGAAGCTAGAGATACAAACTCAGTCTTAACTTTATCAATTTCAATTTCCTGAGTTATATCGGTAATAATACCAAACATAAAGGGATTCGTCTCTACAATATGATACATTCCTTTAATTCTTATATATCTCTGTTTATCATTATTTATAAAAGTTATTTCTTCAGAAAATGTAATTTCTTTTTCTATAGAATCTCTAATTGCATTTGATAACTTTTTTAATTCATTTTTAGGTATAATTTTTTCTAAATCTTTCCAAGAAACTTTATTATAGTATCTTCTAGTATTTATTCCTAATATATTCAATACTAATTTATCACATATAAAATATTTATCTTTTAAAGTATAATTCCATGTTCCAATTCCTCCTGCTTCTGAAGATAGCCTAAATCTTTCTGCTATAAAATCTTTCTCTTCTCTTTCTAATTGATAATCTTCTAAAATATTAATTATAGCTAACTTAGTATCTTCAATATGAGATAATTGATTTTTTAATCTAATATTATCTTCAATTAAAGAATCTATCTTCTCAAGATTTTTATTCATTATTATTTAATTTATCCTTTAATATATTTATTTCTTTTTTCAACTCAATCATCTTTAATTCTCTACCTATCATCAACTTATTTAATCTCTCTACCTCTTTCAAGTTTAATTCTAATGATTCTATCATTTTATTTCTTTCAGTAATATTTTTAACTACTCCATATATCATATTATTTTTAAGATTTTTATTAATAAACCACTCAAAATATAGAATCTCATTTTTTTTAGAAAGAAACCTAATTTGAGAATTACTAATCTCTATATTATCTGAAAACAAAAAGTCTTTTGCTAAATCTCTATCATCTTTATAAATAAATTTTAATATATTCTTATTTAAAATATCTTCTTCCATATAACCAGTTATGATAGTTAATAATTTATTAACATTAAAGATTTTATTTTCACTATAATTGATTATAATCATCATTACAGCTCCTGTCTCAAAAAAATGACATTTTTGTTCTTTATTATCCATATTCATATATTTATAATGTTATTTTTATTTCAACTTTTAATTCTGCTAATGGTGCTACAGTTATAATTCTATTATTTTGAACCGCTACTTTGTATCCTGTGCTATATGGTTTACTAACAAAAGGATCTTTAGGTAATTCTACAAAATATGCATCATAATTTACTATATCTCCAAGATATAGAAGATTATGATCTCCACATACTGTTTTGTCTACAACAGCACAAATTTCTTGGAAATTACTACTTAAACCTTCTGGTAATTTATCATTTTCTATATTATAAGCATAGAGAACTTGTGCTATATTAAGAATTTCAGATTTTCTCTCTCCATTTCTAATAACTGGTAAATATTCTGCCACTTGTTTCTGTATAAATATTACATATATAATCATAACCATAACAGCTATTGATAAAACTATTTCTAAATATGTAAATCCTTTTTTTCTATTTGATAACTTTTTCATAAAAATATTTAAGTTTAATTATATTGTTATTTTTATTCTGTAAAAAATTATAACCCATATCTTCCACGGAGAGCATCAAAGTTCTGTTGAATTTCTGGTCCAGTGAGAGCTTTATCATACACTTTAATAGAATAAATATCTCCTATAATTCTTCTAAAAGAACTTGATCTTTCATCACCAAAGGAAGTTATATTAGAAAAATTTGAAGGTGTAGATACTAAAGGTTGAGAAACTCTTTGGACTCCATCAACATAAGCCGTTTGATTTACCCCATCCCAAGTAAGAACAATTTGCCTAACAGTATTTGAATCTCCTATTATACCAGTTCCCATATTTAACCAAGAACCATTAAATGAAGCATAAATTTCTCCATTCTGCAAAGGTTGACTAGCTACAGTATTTCCAGCATATCCAATTCCAAGGTAAGCAGTTCCAATCCAATTATTCAAACTATTATTATGTAATATATATCCAATCCCAACATCAGAACTTGGAGAAGAAATAGCTTTAACCCAAACTTCATAAGTCTGAGGTGAATTAGATGTTATAGGAGATGTAAAAGTTCCTCTATCATCAATTCCATCAAATGTCAAAGAACCTTGATTAGCAGAATTAAAACCTACTCCATTCAAAAGAGTAGCATCATTTCCAATACTTGCTAAATTTGTCCAATTAGTTCCTGCTCCAGGATATGATGATGGATCACCAGCATCCAAATTTAAAACTAATCCATCAGTAACTATACTATTATTTACTTCTACAAAATTTATAACCTTATTCCAAGAAGTTACTTCTACAGCTAATCCTATACTTACAATACCTACAAATCTCTGAACAAAATCATCTTTATCTATCCTTATTTCTAATCTTTTCTCTGTAGGTGAATTATCACTTACACTATAAGTACAGGTTCCACTAACAACATCAGTAGCTGTATAACTAGTATCATTGAAAATTTCAAGCAAAATATTTTCTCTACAATTAATTGCATCTGATTCTATTATAACTTGTGTATTATTGGAATAATTTCTATAGATAGATTCGAAACTCATATTAAATAAAGTTAAACTTATACCCAAGGTAACTGTCATTATTATTAGAACTGTCATTAATGTAATATATCCTTTTTTCATAGATTTAGAGTGTTTTATCAAAATTTAGTTGATATTTTAGTGTTTGTCTACTATTAGTAAGGTATGTGGCATCCATATTGACTGTAATAGAATCATTATCTATCGTTCCTTTATTCTCAAATAATAAATTTGTAATAGAAATTTCATCTATATGTAAAGGAATTATCCCGTTAACACTACTTTCTACAAAAATCCCTGATTGAACTTCATATGTATAAGTAATACCTCCACTAACTAAAACTAAACTAGTTTGACTTGTATTAGGAGTTGGAGAAGTAATACTAGTTGCTGTATCTATTCTATGAGATATATGTTGTAGAGCTGCATCTGTCCCCATTTGAACTTGATTCATAGCAAGGGTTTTTTCTCTAACTGTAATTGTTGTAACATATACTTGTGATAGAGCTAGTGTTACAACTCCAATTAAAGATACCCCTAACATCAACTCTAATAATGATAAACCTTTTTTCTTTTTCATTATGGTATTATTAAACTAGCTGGTTTTGTTGTCCCATCACTGAATACAAGAATAAAACTAAGAGTACTTCCAGCAGATAATGCTCCATTAAATCTAAATTCCAAAGGATAATCTGCATAAAGATCAAAATCTGTGATATTAGCATTATAAGGTGAAGTATTATTATAACTACCAGCAGTAGCATTATTAACACGAATACTACTTAATCTTCGATTTCCAGTACTATTCCAAGTTATATTGTTTATATTTGTAACTCTAACTCTACAACCAGAATTATTTCTAATTCTTATATTGCTTAAATTCCTTCTGTTTCCCGATATTGTAATTTGAGACACATCTACAGTTGTAGTATTCGCCTGATTCGTACATAAATTTATGTCTGTACTAAAATTAAATGAAGGTACTACATAAGATGACCCATCAGCAAAGACTAATCTAAACGAATTATTACTATTAAAAATTGTTCCAGAAAACTGAAAAAGTAATTCTTGAGTATTCTCTATATTTGTATTATTGATAGGAATATTTCTACCCAAAACTGTATCTCTAGTTAGATTCCCAGTCCATACATTAAGAGAATTGTCAGTTCTATTAATAAATTTAGGTCCAATTTTAATAGAAGCTAAATTAACATTTGTGGTCCAAATAAATTCATTAATATCGGTTAAAACAACTGGACAAGCTGTTCCTGTAGTATTAACTAACTCTATCCCCCTTATTATCCTATTATCGGAAGTTAGGCTATTTGAAGTAGTATCAGGGAAAGCGGTATTTATGATATTAGCCTGGAAATTTTGAGCTTGAGTATTAGAAATACAAGGATCTATTGGTAAAGAAATTATACCACTATCAAGTGTTGATCCATCAGTAAAGACTACTGTGAATGAGATATTTTGTGCAGTCATTGGAGCATTGTATTGTAAAACTAACTCCTTAGTGTTTGTTATAACTGTATTTGTAACATCAATATTATGACCTGGACTAGACAAAGGAGCTAAATTACCTGTCCATACATTAACAGTATTATTTAAATCTCCTATTTTGATTGCTGATAGGTTATTACTTTGCCATAATAAAGAGTTTATGCCGTCTACCTCAATATTACAAGTTGTACCTGTATTATTAATAAGTCTTATTCCTCTTATCATTCTATTTTGACTTACACCTATAGAATCAAATGACCAATTACTGGTATCCAAAGTTGTATTCTGTGCTTGAGTGAATACACAAGGATCTAAATCAGAATAAATCACTCCACTATTCAAAACTGATCCATCACTAAATATTACCGCGAAAGTTAAACTCTGCCCCGTCATCTGACTATCAAACAAAAATGCTAGTTCATGAGTTCCCGTTATATCTTGATCATTTATATCTATATTTTTATTTGAAGGAGACTCTGTACCAGACCAAATATTAAAGTTGGAGTCTAATTTGTCAAAACCTTCTGCTCCAAATTTTACATTGGTTAAGTTATTATTTTGCCATTCAACAGAGTTTATATTTGTTGCTTGAATATTACAATCACTAGAATTATTATTAATTAATCTTATTCCTCGAATTAAGCGAGATCTATTAGATGGAGAATTATCATTGGTAGCAGATTCTATAGAAAAACTACTTATGTCTAATGTAGTATTCTCAGCCTGAGTACCTAAACATGTTATCAAAGGTTCTTGCCAACTTTTATATGTTACTTGAGAAGATAGACTATCACCTCTTCCATTTTTACCAATCCAAGTGATATTGATAACAGCTTGTACCGTATCAGAATCTGGTTGAGTTAGAGTTACTGATCTTTGGTAGTCTCCTAAAGTTTCTACTCCAGAAATTAATGCCCAATTACTTCCAAGTGTAAATCCAAGCGGTGTCGCAGTAGAATAACCAACTAATCTATCATATTTCAAAGTATCTAATGCTCTTGTAGCTTCTTGCAAATATTCATAACCTTGTGTCCTTTCTCCTTTAACAAGAATACTTCTTTGATATTCTGTAATTGTTCCAACTATACCAACAATTACAAAACCTGTTAAGCCTATTGATAAAACTATTTCTAATAATGAAAAACCTTTATTTTTTTTAAATAACAAGCCCATATTGATTTATATTAATTATTTTGTCTATTGTAAGATTTATTGTAGTATCAGTTGAAAGTCCTGTCACTCTATCAAATGTAACTATAATTGGAGATCCCATACTTATATTTTTCAAATCATAAATCTGATCAAAATTTGTATCTCTATTATTATAATCATCTCCCAAAAAAACTATTGCTGATGAAGAATCTATTCTTACAGACCAATCAGAATCCTCCAATCCAAATACAGCTTTTTCTCTTGCCACTCTTAGAGCTAAAATTACATTAATTTCTGAATTTCTCTGTTCATTTTTTTCTATCACTTCTATAGATATTGGAAGGGAAAAGGATACTAATATTCCAATAACAGCAATTGTCAACATTATTTCTAATAAAGAAAATGCTTCTTTCATATTACAATCCTTTTAATAATGAATACATAGGTCCTATAATAGAATAAGCCAATCCCAAAACTGCAAACCAAACTATAATCAGAATAGCTGGTTCTAATATGCTTGGAATAGATTTTGCTAATCTATACAATTCTTTCTCATATCTTATACCTATTTTTTGAAACACAGTTAAAAAACTTCCTGATTTTTCTGCAAATACAATCATAGCAGGAACTTGATCAGGAAACAGCATTTCTGTTTCTGGAATAGATTTGATAACTTCATCCATTGTTTTTCCTTCATCTATTAAATCTATAACTTTTTGATAATACTCCTTATAATAATGATTATCAGAAACTCCTTTTAATAAAGTTAAAGCTTCTGTAAAAGGATATCCAGCATTTAGTAAGCTTCCTAACATATATCCCATTCTTGATGATTCTGCTGATATAACAATTTTTTTTATTAGCGGTGTAGATAATTGTATTCTCTCACCAATAAATTTAGTTTTCTTATTGAAAAATAAAAAATAAAAAGCAATTAACATAAATAAAACTACAGCTGGAACAAAAATCATTCCCCACTTAGCAAAAAAATTTCCAATAGAAATTAAAATTTGTGTTTGAATTGGTATTTCAACTCTCAAAACTAAAAATGATTCTGTTAATTTTGGTAAAACAAACCACATAATTCCAAGCCCAACAAAGAAAGTTGTTAATAAAACAAATACAGGATAGGTTAACACTGTAATAATTTTATTATTTAAAGAGAACCTTTTTTCTTCATTAATCAGAGCCAGTTTGAAATTTTCTTGTAGACTACCACTTTCCTCGCCTATCTTAATAAGAGAAACCACATAATGTGGAAATATTTTATTTTTATCAAAAGACTCCCATAATAAATTTCCTTCTTCAACTAAACTAACCACATTTTCAAAAGCTTTTTTTAAATCTTTATCTTTTATTTTTTTCGATACTTCTGAAATAGATTCTACTATAGATATCCCAGATTCAGACAAATTATAAATATTTTCTAATGCATAAAATGCTTGTTTTTGATTTATCATATATTTACTCTTTTAAAAATTTTTCTGGAATTTTTACAACTCTAACCAATTCTTCAAAGTTAGTAATTCCTTTTTTTACTTTATCCAATCCATCCTCAAACATAGATATATATTCTTCCTCATTTATAATTGACTGTACTGATTTTATATTCTCAGCTAAAGCATCTTTCATATCATGAGTAATAGCTAAAACTTCAAATACTGCTGTTCTTCCTTTATATCCAGTAAATCCACATTCTCTACACCCTTTGCCATTAAAGACATTTATTTTAGTTTTTGGAAAAACTTTAAATATACCCGGAACAATCTTTTTTAACTCCGCAATAGACATTTCTTTACTATATTTACAATGAGGACAAATAGTTCTAATTAGTCTTTGAGAAATAATTAAATCTATAGTAGATGAAAGTAAAAATGGCTCTATGCCCATGTCATAAAGTCTAGGTAAAGTAGATATAGCATCATTTGCATGAAATGTAGATAAAACTAAATGACCAGTTAAAGCAGAGTTGACCGCAATTTCAGCTGTTTCATTATCTCTTATTTCACCAACTAAAATAACATCTGGATCTTGTCTAACAATCGATCTTAAAGCTTTAGCAAAAGTTATATTTTTTTGCTCATTTACTTGAATTTGATTTACTCTGTCTATTCTATATTCTACGGGATCTTCAATAGTAGTAATATTGACTTTAGTATCAATCAAATCTCTAATAGCAGCATATAGAGTTGTTGTTTTTCCTGACCCTGTAGGACCACTTACTAAAATTAGCCCGAAAGGATTTTTTAGATTATCATTAATTAATTTAAAAGCTTTATCAGATAAACCTATAGAATCTAAACCTAAATCACTTACATACCTAAATAGGATTCTAACAACAACTTTTTCACCATCCATAACTGGAGCAACCGAGATTCTCATATCAACCGTTGTGTTTTTTTTAGTCAAATACCTGATTGAACCATCCTGAGTTTCAAAATGCTCATCAAGTCTTAATTTAGAAAGTACTTTTAATCTGTTAACAATATTCTCATAAAAATTTTTAGGCAGAATACCAATATCATGCAAAACTCCATCTATACGAAATCTAATAACAACATCTTCCGAAAATGGTTCAAAATGTATATCAGAAGCTTTTTGAGCAAGAGCATCTTCAAATATTTCTTTCACTATGTCAGGAACAACTTGCTCTCCTTTTGATACAATTTCAGATATTCTGTCAGAAAAATTATTTTTATATAATAAAAAGGAATCTTCTATTGAATTTGGCAAAGAATAACCTAATTTAACTTCTTTATCAGGGAAAATTTCTTTTATTATAGAAATTAACTTTTCATCAGGATTACTAGTGGCCACAAATATTTCCATCTTACTCTCTGCAAAAGGGACTATTTTATATTTATTAGCTATGTCATAATTTATTTTTTTTACTAAATCTGTACTTGGAGGAAATGATTTTAGATCAAATAAATTTAGAGAATAAAACTCAGACATAGCCTGACCAACAAGGTCTGATGTTACTATATTAGAAGATATTAATATAGTATAAGCTTCATCAAAACTTTTATCAGAGAAATCTACCTGTAAATCATCAATATCATCTTGCTCAATATAATTTTGTTTAACAATGATATTAACAAGGTCTAGACCTGTTATCTCTTTAATTTCTATTTCTTTATTTTTAAAAATTGGATTTTGCATATATTTTAGTTATTTTTAATGGTTTTATTTATTATATCAAATTTTTTATTTATTTACTATCATATAAATAAAAGTTTACTATTTCTAATATTTTATTTAAAGGCATCTCCGATTTTATATAATAAGCTGTTGCCCCAAGATCTTTAACTCTTAACTTGTCTTCTGGTTGACCTAGATTAGATAGAATAATAATAGGAATCTCTTTATTTTTTTGTCTAATAGCTTTTAGCACTCCAAATCCATCTATTTCTGGCACAATTAAATCTAAAAGGACTATATGTATATTAGAATCAAACAAATTAATAGCCTCTCTTCCATTATAAGTTGTGAGAATATCATAACCTGCTGATCTTAACTTTAATTCCAAAGCCTTAGCTAAAGGCTTTTCATCTTCACAAATCAAAATTTTTCTCTTATTATCTAATTTTTCTATTTTATCCATTTTTATCCATATTTAAATTTATAATATATAATTTTTTAAAATACTTACTCATAATTATACATTAGAATAAACCAAAATACAATAAAAAATTATTTTATTTTATTATATTTTATAGTATAATATATATATTAAAGATAATTTAAATATTTTATGATATACGATACTATTATTATTGGTGGTGGTCCCACTGGAACTGCATCCGCTGTATATGCCGCAAGAAAACAAATGAAAACTTTATTAATAACAGAAAGCTTTGGAGGGCAATCTATCGTATCAAATGACATTGATAATTGGATTGGAGATATCAAATTAACTGGATTTGAGCTTGCACAAAAATTTGAAAAACATGTTAAAGCTCAATCTAATATTGATATAATTGAAGGTGATTTAGCTAATAAAATCACAAAAATTGATTCTGTTAAAAATTACCCTATCTATCAAGTAGACACAGAAAATGGAAAATCTTTTCAAGCAAAGACTTTGATTTTAGGTTTAGGAGCAAAGAGAAGAAAATTAGGTTTAGAAAGAGAAGAAGAACTAACAGGAAAAGGAGTTGCTTATTGTGCTACTTGCGATGCTCCATTTTTCTCTAATGTTCCGGTTGGGGTTGTTGGTAGTGGGAACTCTGGATTAGAAAGTGCTTTAGATCTACTTAGCTATGCTTCAGAAGTATATCTTTTTAATAGAACTGAAAATATAAAAGGTGATCCTGATAAAGTGGATAAACTTAATACCTATCCGAATTTCAAAGGATTTATCCATAATAGTCAAGTCTCTAAATTTATTGGGGAGACAAAATTAGAAAGTATAGAGTATACAAATTTAATCAATAATGAAGTAAAATCTTTACCATTACAAGGACTATTTATAGAAATTGGTTCAATTCCTAACTCAGAGATGGTAAAAGATTTAGTAAATATTAATTCTTATGGTGAAATTATAATAGATCACAAATATTCATCTACTTCAGCTCCTGGAATATTTGCTGCTGGAGATGTTACTGATGAAGCTTATAAACAAAATAATATATCTGCTGGAGATGCTGTTAAAGCTACCTTATCAGCATATCATTATATCCATAATTTAAAGTAATCATCATGTCAGGACATAATAAATGGTCTAAAATTAAGCATAAAAAGGCTATTACAGATAAGGCTAAAGGTCAAAATTTTACTAAAATTGCTAAAATGATCAAAATCGCAGCTAGGAAAGGTGTTGATCCTCAAAAAAATTCTGAACTAAGATTGTCTTTAGAAAAAGCAAAAGAAGTAAATATGCCGAAAGATAATATACAAAGAATACTTGATAAAGCAGATAAAAATGATGGGCAAGAAATATTATATGAAGCATTTGCTAATGATGGTGTAGGTTTATTAATAAAAGCTTATACTGATAATGTAAATAGAACTGTGGCAGAGTTAAGACATACTCTAACAAAAAATGGAGGTTCTCTTGGAAATCCAGGTACTGTTATGTGGATGTTTGAAGAAATTCTTTATCTCAATGACTATAAAGTTAAAATTCCTGTAAAGTTAACAGAAGAATCTAGACAAAAATTAGATTCTATAATTGATTCTCTGGAAGAATTAGATGATATAGAAAATATTTGGGATAATGCAGAATAAAGATAAATCACCTTATAGAATTTTAGGTATAGACCCTGGTACAGCCACAACTGGATTTGGGATTATTGATTGTGGAACAAGTAAAATTAATGACACTGTAGACTATGGTGTCATAAAAACTGAATCACATTTCTCAGATTCTCAAAGACTAAAAATAATCAATCAAAGCTTAGATGAAATTTTTGAGAAATACAAACCTAACATTGTAGCTGTAGAAAAATTATTTTTCTTTAGAAATACAACTACGATAATAACCGTTGCACAAGCAAGAGGAGTTATATTACTTAATATGGAATTAAAAAATATTCCTTTATTTGAATTTACCCCCCTACAAGTCAAACAAGCTTTAACAGGTTATGGAAAAGCAACAAAAAAACAAATGCAAGAGATGGTTATGAAAAATTTAAACTTAAAATCAATACCTAAGCCTGATGATGCAGCAGATGGACTTGCTTTAGCAATTTGCTGTCAATCTTCACTTTCTTATCTTTTAAAAACAAAATGATAATCAACCACTAACTTCTATCGATATATCTAATTCTGGATTAATTACATCCACCCAAATTTTATTATCCAAAATTCTTAATCTATATCCAGTTCCATCAATTTCATCTTCATCTAAAGGATCTTCTGGAATAGATTCAAAGTATTCACTCTTTAATAAAGATAAATCCAGATAACCTGAACAATCTATCGCCTTATCATCACAAATTTCCTGATATTGATCAGTTATTCCAGCAGGGTATGATCCTTCTAATGATCTATATTTCAAAATTACGGAGATTATTTCTTGAACATCTAATCGTCTTTGATTATTTCTTTGTTTCTGTAATCTATTTGTACTATTAACCACAATTAATATTCCACCTAATAAAATACCAATAATTGAAATAGTTAATATCATTTCTAAAACTGTGAAAGCTGTTTTATTATTATTTATTTTTGTTCTCATAAGATATTAAATTTTATACTTATTAATTTGACCTAAGTGCATTAATTGGATTTAGAAATGCTGCTTTTAATGCTGGATATAAACCTGATATAATACCAACAAGAATACTTCCTAATACTATATAAAGTGTTATTTTTATATCAAAATTAAAGAATTGTTCCAGCTCAAATCCAGAATTTTGAAGAGCAGATACAACATAAGGATCTCCTATTCTCATAGATACATATACTATCAAAAGACCTAAAGATCCTCCTAATAAACCAATAAATCCTGATTGAACTAAAAATATAAATAATATTTGCCAATTAGAAGCTCCCATAGATTTTATAATTCCAATTTCTTTAGTTTGTTCATAAATACTCATTACCATTGTATTCATAATTCCAACTGAAGCAACTAATCCAGATACTAAACCAAATACTACCAAAACTAATGTAAATGCACTTAATATTTGATTAAAAAATCCTAATATATCATCAGCTGTAAATATAGAAGCAAAATTATAATCTGTCTCTAAAAATTCTTTAAACTCCACCACCTTATCATTATTAACAGATATTCTCATCATATCATATCCAATATCTTGAATAAATTCTTCCTTAGAATCAAATCCACCTATATTAGCTAATATTTCTGCTGATTTATCTAATGAAATTATAAAGTCATTTTGATCTCTACCTGGATCATATACACCTTTGATAGTTAGTTCAAAACTTTTATTTAAAGTTTCTTTTGTTTTTATTGAACCAAAAGTACTAGTCTCAGCAGTATTTAAAGTTAATTTTTTACCAATCAAGTCTTCTGGATTTTCTATATTATATAATTTTGTAAAACTTATTGAAACAAAAGCTTCGTCACCTTTAGGCATTTCTGTATTCCCATAAAATTCAGTAAAATAGCTATCTTTTCCATCTATATCCCAGCCAGAACCAAAAGATGGTCTTAGAGGTTTATCATATCCTTCAATCTTTCCTTCAAGAGAAGTAATAACTGTCATAGGAGATATTTTTTCAACTTCTGATTTTTCTTTTAAAGTATTAATTAAATCATCATTTATTTTAGTTAATGGTTTCTCTTCTTTTTCTTCTTCTCCAGCAGAACCAGTTACCAATGCTGCTCCAGCTGAATTACTAACAAAAACTTCATTTGGCTTAAATTGAGATTGGAATGAATTAGTAATAAGAGTTTGTAAATCTCTCATCCCAAAAATAATAAGTGATAATAATATAACTGCTATTGTTATACCCAAACTAGTCAAGATTGTTCTTAGTTTTCTTCTTAGAACTAAAGATATTGCATATTGAAACATATTTTTAGATTATTATTTTTATAAATGCTTTTGTACATTTATATTATAGCATATTTTTATTTTTTATGTAAAATATATTAAATATCCTATTTACAAAATTATAGATCTTAAATAAAAAAGCATACTTATTTTATTAAGTATGCTCCTCTTTTGTTATAAGATTAAAGAATCCTACATCATTCCTGGCATTCCCATCCCACCCATTGGAGGCATTGCTGGACCATCATCTTTCTTTGGCAAATCTGTAATTACAGCTTCAGTTGTGAGTAATATTGCGGCTGCAGATGCTGCATTTTGTAAAGCAGTTCTAGTAACCTTTGTAGGGTCAATAATACCTGATTTTACCATATCTACATATTCTCCTGTAGAAGCATTATATCCTTCATTTCCTTTCAAAGCTTTTACTTTTTCTACTACTACTGAACCTTCTACTCCTGCATTATTAGCTATCATTCTAACAGGCTCTTCCATAGCAGTCTTCAAGATATCTAAACCAACTTTTTGATCACCTGTTAATTTTAGACTATCAAGACTTAATTGAGCTCTTAGTAAAGCGGTTCCTCCTCCTGGTACTATTCCTTCTTCTACCGCAGCTCTAGTTGCTGATAATGCATCTTCTATTCTATCTTGAACTTCTTTTTGTTCAACTTCACTAGCTGCTCCAACTTTAATAACTGCTACTCCACCAGCTAATTTACCTAATCTTTTCTTTAAATTATCCTTATCATACTCTGATTCTGTTTGGTCAATTTGTCTCTTGATCTGATCAACTCTTTCTTTGACAGCTTTATTGTCATTATCTCCAGCAACAATAATTGTCTTTTCTTTTTCTGAAATAACTTTTTTAGCTTTTCCAAGCATTGTTAAATCTGCATTTTCTAATTTTAGACCAACTTCTTCAGAGATAACTTGTCCTCCTGTTAGAATAGCAATATCTTTTAGCATTTCTTTTCTATTGTCTCCAAATCCTGGAGCTTTGATTGATAAAGCTGAGAATCCACCTCTCATTTTGTTTACAACCAAAGTGGCTAAGGGTTTACCTTCTACATCTTCTGCCATAATCACATTTTCTTTTC